>Ga0181612_119947_pt1 | contig 27896 bp, 18 predicted proteins | sample HoacroProtozoa21_FD_119630 | JGI IMG/M metagenome (GOLD analysis project Ga0181612, IMG submission 119630) | Hoatzin crop microbial communities from Cojedes, Venezuel. Combined Assembly of Gp0051906, Gp0051904, Gp0051908
AACGCAATAGCCGAAATCCGATTGTTGAAGATGGCACCCTAGAAGATGACCAACGGCGAAGGGATTTCACCATCAACGCAATGGCTATTTGCATCAACCGAGAGCGCTATGGCGAGTTATTAGACCCATTTGATGGTATCTCGGACTTGGAGAAACGCCTCATCAGAACGCCACTAGATGCAGATATCACATTTAGCGATGACCCTTTGCGCATGATGAGGGCCATTAGATTTGCTACTCAACTCGATTTTCAAATCTATCCGACCACATTCAAAGCCATCCAAAAAAATGCCCATCGCATCAAAATCATCACACGAGAACGTATCGCCGATGAGCTGATGAAAATCATGCGTTCGACCCAACCAAGTCGTGGCTGGCAATTGCTAGACCAAAGTGGCTTGCTAGAACTCATCTTGCCAGAATTGGCGGCCTTGAAGGGAGTAGAAACCATTGATGGCAAATCTCACAAAGATAATTTTGAACACACGTTGCAGGTATTGGACCACGTTGCTGCTAAGAGCGACAACGTGTGGCTACGCTGGGCTGCCCTACTTCACGATATTGGTAAACCTAAAGTCAAGAGCTATGACCCCAACATAGGCTGGACATTTTATAGCCACAACTTTGTAGGTGAGAAAATGATTCCACGCATTTTCGCCAAGATGCGATTGCCACAGAATGAGCACATGAAGTATGTCAAGAAATTGGTTGGCCTACACATGCGCCCCATTGCCCTTGTTGAGGAGCAAGTTACCGACTCGGCTGTGCGCAGGCTGTTGTTTGACGCTGGTGACGACATCGACGATTTGATGACGTTGTGCCATGCCGATATCACTTCCAAAAATCCTAACAAAGTGCAACGCTTGCATCGCAATTTTGAGCTAGTTGCTAAAAAGTTGATTAGCATAGAAGAAAAGGACAGGGTACGCAATTTTCAGCCACCTATCGATGGCGAAGATATCATGGCGCTATTTGGCTTGCCACCTTCGCGTCCAATTGGTGAGATTAAAGAAGCTATCAAGGAAGCTATCCTAGACGGTCGCATTACTAATCATTATGCTCCAGCCTATCAACTCATGCTAGTCAAAGCCCAAGAACTGGGACTTACACCTCTAGATGATGACAAGCTTTGCATCACTCACCTATCAAGTCCAGTTGGCGAACTCACCATAGCAGGTAGCACAACGGGCATTGCGTATATCGGATGGGGCAATCAGCCTCAAAAGCTCCAAGCGCTAGCCAGCAAGCTTCGGCTAAGTCCTATTGACAAAATCACTCCCCTGCTGCGGCAATGCATGCAACAACTTGAGCAATATTTCGAGGGCAAATTGCAAGAGTTTTCATTGCCATTGTTGTTATCTGGGACCGACTTTCAGAAACAAGTATGGAATCAGTTGGTCACCATCCCATACGGAACGACTATGAGCTACGCCCAACAAGCTCAACAGATTGGGCGCCCCAAAGCCACTCGCGCAGTCGCTATGGCCAACCACGCCAATCCTATCCCAATTGTTGTTCCTTGTCATCGAGTCATCAACAAAGATGGCTCGTTGGGAGGCTATGCACCAGGCGTAGAGATTAAGCGTTGGCTACTTGACCATGAGGCTAGCCATCGGCCACACCTCGAGAGTGGAGAAGCATCTACCGATTAGCACCACCCATGGACGCTAAGCACATATTCCGATTTAAGCAATTCCAGGTTTGCCACGAGCAATCAGCAATGAAAGTGGGTACCGATGCTGTGTTGCTAGGTGCGTGGTGTGATGTGGGACCTAGCACCCACCAAGTGCTTGATGTGGGGACTGGCTGCGGCGTGATTACGCTGATGATTGCTCAGCGCAGCACATACGCCCACATACTTGCTATAGACATTGATAAGCAAGCTGCAGCTGAAGCACAAGAGAATGCATTGAGGTCGCCATGGAGCGACCGCATAACTGTGAGATGTGCTGACTTTAACACACTGCCACCTGCCAACACAGCATTTGACCTCATCGTTTGTAACCCACCGTTTTTCAGCAATAGCCTATTGCCACCCGAACAAAGTCGAGGATTAGCTCGCCACGACCTGACACTCACCTATCGTCAATTGCTCTGCGGTTGCACCACAATGTTAGGGAAAGAAGGCAAACTTGCAATAATCACACCTGCAGATGTAAAATCGGAGATTGAAGCCTATGCCCACGAAGCGACACTATCGGTGAGACGATGCACCGAAGTGTTGCCCATTGAAAGCAAAAAAGCCAAACGACTATTATGGGAATTCTCACCTACGGCCATTTCACGAGAGGATAATTGCCTAACTATTGCACACGCTGATGGTTCGTTTACAGATGAGTATGTAGCATTAACCAGAGCATTTTACTTGAAGATGTGATTTCATATCTTGCTAAGATTGGCACAATAGTTGCTATATAGTATATGGTAAAGCGCTAAAAAATGGGACAAAAATCCTTTTTGAAACTAGTTTAGCATTTTTTTACTTAAAAAAAATGATTGTTTCTGAAATTTAGTTTTTAATTTGCAGCGAAAAAAGTGGGTATTCCCTCTTTTGCATAACGAGAATTAAACTTTTGGAAACCAAACCAATCTAAGAGTTAAACAAAACTTAAAAAAGAAAGAATTTTTATTAAACGTAAAAGGGACCTATGAAGTATCGAGTATTAGCATTAATGGGCATTATGGCACTGAGTGCTGGATCGCTAGTCCTAGCCCAAGACTATGATGACATCTATTATGATGGCAGCGAAACCACCACGATTGTTAAAACCACTGATGCTCCACGCGCACAAGCACGCCAAGCAAGCATTGTGTATAGTGAAGTTCCCACTAAATATAAGGTGGCGGTGAAGAAGAACTACAAGGCAACACGCGATGTGGACGAATATAATCGTCGTGGTGCATACGAGTATGACTATAGTGATTATGATAGTGATACCATCTATGAAGAGTCATTTGCTAACACACGTCGTATCGAGCGTTTCTACAATCCCGACATCGTTGTGCTCAGTGATGACGATGAATTGGTGGAACTCTACTACGATGATTCTCCCACTATCAATTTGGTGATTGGTAGCAGTTGGAGCTATCCAGGCTATGGTCTAGGTTGGTATAGCAACTACAATCCTTGGTACTACTCATGGCGCTACAGTTCTTGGTGGCCATACGATTGGGGCTGGGATTGGGGCTGGTCATACAGCATCTATCGCCCATGGCATTGGTGGGGCTGGGGATACAGCTGGTATGATCCCATCTATTGGGGTTATGGCGGTTGGCATCCTGGCTGGCACGGATGGGACCATCACAGATGGGGTGGACACTATGCTTGGCATCACCCAGGAGGTAACAGACCACATCATGACTTCCGTCCTCACGGACGTGGCACACATCGCGATGGCATGGCCTACCGTGGTAACCGAGGTGGCAATCAAAAAGGTGTGAACTTGGGCCATCGTAATGGCAGGCCTGGTGGACTAGCCGTAGGAGATAGACGTAGTGGACGCGGTAGCTCACATGTTGGCACAGCAAGCAATGCTAGGACTTCTCGTGGCTATGCATCGGCTAATAGTGGCAACATGAGCCGCCGAAACAATGCTGGCATCACTCGCGGATATAACGGTAGTAGTCGCAGCGCATCGGGTCGCACATTCCACAGCAGTGGTAATCGTGGTGGACATGTCTCTGGAGGCTATAGCAATGGTGGCAGCCGTAACTATGGTGGCAGCATGAGCCGCGGTAGCAGCAGCCATAGCGGTAGCTATAGTAGTGGCGGTGGTAGCCGTGGTGGTTTCAGCGGTGGTGGTAGCCATGGTGGCGGTGGTCACAGTGGTGGTGGGTCACATCGCCGTTGACACGACAACAGCAAAGTAAAGTATCATTACAGGCTTTGGGCATTGGTTAACCAAAAAGCCGATGCCCAAACCTTGCCTAAAACACAACACGAACTATTTTCTCTAAAAACATTTATACCAAAGTGAACACAATGCACAAGAAAGTGCTGGCCCTGCTATTGTGCGGGTTACCATGCATCACTCAAGCGCAGGATGCTTTTGATGTCCTGCAAATGTCTCAAACCGAACTTCGCGGCACATCACGTTTCATGTCGATGGCTGGAGCATTTGGAGCTCTCGGTGGAGACTTGTCAACACTCACCCAAAACCCTGGTGGCATAGGTGTATATCGCAATTCAGACGTTGGCATCACATTGAGTTTGGACTGCAATAGCACTAATGCTGGTGACAAAATCAACGAAACAAAATTTAATGTTAATCAAGTGGGTTATGTGGGCGCATTTAAGTTGAATAGTGACGTTATGCCTAACTTGAACATCGGTTTCACATTCAACCGCATCAACTCATTTAATCGCCACTATAGTGGTGCCATAGGCAATATTGGCACCTCGTTGAGCAATCATATTGCCAACAAGCTCAACAAAGGATACTATGAGCCCAAGGATTTGGTAGATGGCAACCCCTACTATGATAGCTATGCCCCTTGGATTGGCATTGTGTCGTATGACATGCCCGTGTATGACGATGGCGGATATGCAACAGGCCAATATGCCAACATCATCAACTATGAGAACAAGCAGATGAAAGGTCTGCTAGGTGACGGTACGACAGGCTATGCCGAATTTGAAGTAGATGAAAAAGGTCACACCGATGAATATAACTTTGCCTTTGGTGGCAACTTGCATAACATCCTTTATTGGGGCATTGATATGGGCATTACCGATATAGACTATAAAAGTTACATGTACTATGGGGAGGTTCTTGATAATGCCTATATCCAAGATTCTGAATTCCGCCACATTGTCAATCAAGGCACATACGCTGACTTTGGCTATGACAACTACTTGCATACCAAAGGAACAGGTATCAATGGCAAGTTTGGCGTGATTGTGAAGCCCATCAATGAATTGCGCATTGGTGCAGCCGTTCATACTCCTACCTATTATAAAATGAAAGATACCTTTTACCTCTTGTCATTCCTTGAAGCAGGAGCCTTGAATGACAACTTGGAAACATCAAAATGGTATTATGCAGAAAAAGGGAGCGATGATGGTTACGAAACAACCAGCGAATACTCAATTAGAACTCCGTGGCGCTACATGGCTAGCTTGGCTGGAGTCATTGGTAAACGTGCCATTTTGAGTTTTGACTATGAATGCGTCAACAACAAAACCATGAAAATGGGTGACGTTGATGGAAATCAATATTATGATGTGGCTACACGTGTAAAGAATTACTTCAAGCCATCCCACATCATCCGCATTGGTGGAGAATATCGGGTGTCGCCCAAAGTGAGCCTACGAGCAGGCTATAGTTATAAGAGCACACAGGTGCAACAAGAAATAGATAACTACACTCGCGAGGTCACCACCACATCTACCAATCTTGCTTACCAGTATGATAACAAGGTGCAATACATCACTTGTGGTGCAGGCTATAAGCATAACTCATTCTATGCCGACTTGGCCTATGTGCACAAATATCGTCAAAGTGTGTATAATGCATTTACCCCTATAGTAAATAGCAACGAATATGAGAACGGCTTGGGTGCAGATGTGAAAGAACACAACAATCGCATCTCACTCACGCTAGGCTTTAGATTTTGACCCAGAATTACGTTTATAAAAATTCATGTTATCGGCAATGCGCAGTTGATGCGTGTTGCCGATTGTCTTTTGATCGGGTTGCAAGACTACAGGGAAACACACTAGCAGAAAAGGTCCAATAAATTGATAAATATTTTTTGTGGTTTTCACAATTTTATGTTAATTTTGCCGTTAGAATTAACAAAAGGCACCGTTGGCTATGCGGGCATAAACTACCGAGGCAAGGGTCTAGCATAGCTACATTAATGAATAGGGAGATATGAAGCGATCGACGATTTGGATACTAACCATTGTGATGGCACTTGCCCTGCTAGGGGCAATAGCTATGCAGTTGGTGTATTTGGAGCAAATGGCAGCGATGCGCAATAGCCAATTCAGTGAAGGAGTCTTGCGTAGTTTGTATAGCGTGAGTCAACAGCTAGAGCAAAATGAAACAAAATATTATCTAGATCAAGACTTAGCTGAGGCTGAGGGCACTTCGGCTACTGAATCATTTCAAGAAGAGAACGACAGCCTACCCATCATATCACAAACAACAGCTGGTATGCCCGATTTATCAGCAAGTCTGCAACAGCGGCAGCAAATACTCAAGGGGCAATATCTATATCAGCGAAGCTTGCTCAACGAAGTGGTGCTACAGATATTGAATCAAAGTGGAGACCGCCCTATTAAGGAGCGTGCAGATAGCGCTACTGTATCGTATTTGCTAACTAGCCAACTAGCGCAACATGGCATTGACTTAGCCTATGAATTTGCAGTGACTGGCCGTGATGGCACAATGGCCTATCATAGCCAAGGCTGGCATAGCCACGAGGGCTCAACACAGCACGATGAATATAGCCAAGTGTTGTTTGCCAACGATGGCAGTAGCCAACATTATCGGCTTCGTGTAACTTTCCCAGCTAAGAACCAATATATTTTCTCGTCAATTAAATTTGTGATTCCATGCTTAGCCATGACCCTTTTGCTATTAGGTGTGTTTGTGTACACTATCAGCCTAGCGTGGAAACAAAAACGGTTGTCGGAAATTAAAAACGACTTCATCAACAACATGACCCACGAGTTCAAGACTCCCATCTCATCGATTTCGATTGCCGCCCAGATGCTCAACGATGATAGTGTGAGGAAAAGTCCAACCATGCTCAATCATGTTGCCACAGTGATTAATGATGAGACCAAGCGACTACGATTCCAAGTGGAGAAGGTGTTACAGCTATCTCTGTTTGACCGCAAGAGTGGCACCATGCGGCTAGAAGAAGAGGACGCACATGCCAATATCGAGAGTGTGATTAACACTTTCAAACTCAGGGTTGAGAAATATGGCGGCACATTAACCGCACAGTTGCTAGCAGAAGACCCTATTGTGAAAGTTGATAAAATGCACTTTACCAATGTCATCTTCAATTTGCTTGACAACGCTATCAAATATCGAAGAGAAGACGTGAGCCCACAATTGATAGTGACCACTCGCAATCCTAACGATCATGAGCTAGAAATTGCCATCCAAGACAACGGCATAGGTATGAAACGCGAAGATGTGAAACGGGTGTTTGAAAAATTCTATCGCGTCTCGACAGGGAATCGACATGACGTGAAAGGCTTTGGTCTAGGGCTTGCCTATGTGCAAAAGATGATAAGGCTTTTTGGCGGAGATATCTCGCTAGAAAGTGAGCTAGGCAAAGGGTCTAAATTCACAATTAAGTTACCACTATATGGGTAAGCGCAACCTAGCATTGTGACTTAGTAATCAGAAAAAAGAATAAGCAAACATTATAGAACAACAACCCAGTAAAAAAAGATGAATATGGAAGATAAACTGAAAATCTTGCTGTGCGAAGATGATGAAAATCTTGGCACGCTCACGAGAGAGTATCTTGAAGACAAAGGCTACAAAGCTGAGCTATTTGCCGATGGAGAAGCTGGCTACAAAGCCTTCTTGAAAGGCAAATATGATATCTGTCTATTGGATATCATGATGCCTAAAAAAGATGGCTTTCAGTTGGCCCAAGAAATACGGGCGGTCAACAGCGAGGTACCTATCATCTTTCTCACCGCTAAGGCTCTGAAAGAGGATATCTTGGATGGCTTTAAGATTGGAGCTGACGATTACATCACCAAACCATTCAGTATGGAGGAATTGGTACTACGCATCGAAGCTATTTTGCGCCGTGTAAAGGGGAAAAAGGGAAAAGAAGTGACGGTGTATAAGTTAGGTAAATTCACTTTCGACACCCAACGTCAAGTGTTGTTTACCGATGAGAAGAGCGACAACCTAACAACCAAAGAGAGCGAACTGCTGAGCTTATTGTGCGCTCACATGAACGAAATTTTGGAGCGAAATTTCGCCTTAAAGACGATTTGGATAGATGATAACTACTTCAACGCTCGCTCGATGGATGTGTATATCACTAAGTTGCGCAAAAAACTCAAAGCCGACCCACAGATTGAGATTATCAACATCCATGGCAAGGGCTACAAGTTGATTGTGCCTGACAACGAAAAGAAATAGAGTTCTCCATCTCCACACTTATCAATGCAATGCTGCCGAAGCAGTGTTGCATTTAAAGTTTTTATTCACTACCTTTGCCAGCAAATAAGCTGCAGCGATGATATACATTTATCGATTATACCAATGGTGCGTGGCAACCCCCATTATGATTGTGCTGTCGATTATCACAGCTATCACCACAATGATTGGTTGCCAATTTAATGAAAGCTATTGGGGTTACTATCCCGCCAAATGGTGGTCTAGGCTTTGGTGCTGGATACACTTGGTAAAGGTCGAGGTAAAAGGTCGAGAACTGATAGATGCCAACACTAGCTATGTGTTTGTAGCCAATCACCAAGGGGCCTATGACATCTTCTCGATATATGGTTTTCTAGGTCATCGTTTCAAATGGATGATGCGCAAAGGATTGTCCAACATCCCCTTGATAGGCACAGCATGTCGCTCTGCAGGGCACATTATGGTCGATACCCATAGTGCCCAAGGCTTGCGCAACACGATGGCCAATGCCAAAAAGAAGTTGCATGGAGGTCTGTCAATTGTTGTGTTCCCAGAGGGACGCCGTACCAGCACAGGAAAAATGGGGTCCTTCAAAAACGGAGCCTTCAAGTTGGCGCTAGAGTTCAACTTGCCCATCGTGCCCATCACCATCGATGGCAGTTACCGCGTGATGCCTCGCACAACATTTAATGTCACACCTGGCACGATTGTTGTCACCCTGCACGCCCCCATTATGCCAACCAGCAATGGGCACGATATCGTTGTCGTGAGCCAGCAATGCCGTGAGGCCATACAACAAGACCTATCGCCCGAATATCGTGACTAAAATCACCAATTATTGATCAAAAAGCAGTAATTTTGCAATTTTGAGCAAAACACAAGGCAATGAACAAGAAATCACATATTGCAGGTCTTGAATTGAGTTACACCATCACGGGCGAGGGTCGGGATGTCATTCTCATGCATGGGTGGGGATGCACACACCAAACGGTGCTCAGCGTAGAGCAAGCTGTCTTGCCTGGATTTAGGGTATTTAACCTTGACCTACCTGGATGTGGAGATAGCAGCGAGCCCTCAAATGTGTGGGGAGTAGAAGACTATGATAAGATGCTTGAAGAGCTCGTTGAGTTTGAACATATACAGACTCCCATATTGATTGGGCATAGTAATGGTGGCAGAGTGGCCATACAATATGCAAGTCATCATCCAGTTCACAAGTTGGTGCTAATTGACGCAGCAGGCATCAAGCCACACCGCTCAATGAGCTACTATGTGAAAGTGTATAGTTACAAAGCACTCAAGCATGGAGCATGGGCGCTATTGGGACACGAGCAAGGAGATAACTGGCTAGAAAAATATAGGAAACGTGCTGGCTCGGCAGACTACAACGCATCCTCGCCTAAAATGCGAGCAATCATGAGCCGTTTGGTAAACACCGATTTAAAGGGCATTATGCCTCAGATTGCATGCCCCACCCTATTGATTTGGGGTGAAAACGATACGGCGACTCCACTGAGCGATGCCAAAACAATGGAACGACTCATTCCCGATGCGGGATTAGTGAGCTTTGCAGGCTGTGGTCATTATAGTTTTTTGGACAATCCTGGCCAATTTGCTGCTGTGATGCGCTCCTTTTTAGACAAAGACAGAAAAAAATGAATATTAAATAAACACCGATATGACTCCTCATTTGATTGCTTATATCGTTTTGCTGTTATCTACCCTATTTGCCCTGTGCGTGATGTTGCGTTGGGATTTGCAAATGCAACAACAAAATAGCTATTATAATAGTCGCTATCGCAAGTGGCTGAAACAAAGCGGTGAGCTCACGTCAGCCAAGCGATTACTCATTTTGGCCGCATTGCTTGGGGTGTGCACCACCATGGCCACGATGTCGTGGATAGTAGTCGTGGTGATTGCCTTGATCCTCGTGGCACTGTCTATCGGAATGCTACGCAAAAAGCACAAAAAGCCACTCGTGTTCACCAAGCGGGTGGCCCGCATTTACTTTACCGCGCTTACTATAGCACTTATAGCCATCGTGTTAGCAGGATATTGGGGAAACCGCACAAGCGCAGAAGATGCGGCACGATGCGCCTGCATAGTGGCCGTATTAGCACTTTTTTGGTCGTTTGCTATTGCGATGCTCGCCAACTGGTTGCTGGGGCCCATTGAACGCCACATCAACAATCGATATATCAACGATGCCCGTTGCATCTTGCAGCAAATGCCCAACCTCAAGGTCATTGGCATCACAGGTAGCTACGGCAAGACGAGCACCAAGCATTTTCTGCACCGCATCCTCAGTGAGCAATTCTCGGTGGCTATGACGCCAGGTAACTACAACACCACGCTAGGTGTGGTGAGAACCATACGCGAGCACCTGCAGCCCTACAACCAACTATTTATCTGCGAGATGGGCGCCAAAAATGTGGGCGACATCCAAGAGATTTGTGACATCGTGCACCCCAGTATGGCCATCATCACCGCCGTGGGCCCTCAACACTTAGAGTCGTTCAAGACTATCGAAAATGTGCAAAAAACCAAATTTGAGCTAGTCGATGCACTGCCTAGTAACGGCTTAGCGATGCTTAACAACGATTTTCCCTATATCGCCAACCGACAGGTAGATAATGTCACGACCTTACGCTATTCGATGCACCCAGATGACCAAACCGATTGTTGGGCTTCGGATGTGCACTACTCTACCGCTGGTACCCAATTCACCTTTCATATCAAGGATACTCAAGGCACAGTCAACGATATCGACTTGCAGACGCGCTTGGTGGGCGAATGCAACATCAGCAACATCATCGCAGCTGTAGCCCTAGCGCTGCAACTAGGCATGCCCACCGACAAGATACAATATGCCGTGAGCCACATTGAGCCTGTTGAGCATCGCCTCAACATCAAGCGTGCCGCCAATGGTTTAACCATCATCGATGATGCCTACAATAGTAATCCTAGTGGGTCTCGCATGGCTCTTGATGTGCTCAGCCAGATGACCAGTGGCAAGCGCATTGTCATCACTCCAGGTATGATAGAGCTTGGCAGCCAACAACAGGAACTTAATCGCCAATTTGGTGAACACATTGCCACCAGTTGCGACGTGGCTATCATCGTTGGGCAATATAACCGTCAAGCCATCGTTGAGGGCATCAATCAGGTGGGATTCCCATCCCAAAACCTGCACACGGTCGATAGCTTTGCCCAAGCACAACAACTGCTGCTATCAATGGCTATAGCAGGCGATACCGTACTCTACGAAAACGACCTGCCCGACTCATTTAAATGACGCTTAATATATCGACAATCAACAGAAAATCAAAATATCATCACCATCATTATTTATGAAAACAAACATTGGAGTTTTCTTTGGTGGACGTTCCACCGAGCACGAAATTTCAGTAATTTCAGCCTCACAAGCGATGCACGCTATCAATCGCGAGCGTTATGACGTAACCCCCATCTACATCACCAAGCAAGGTGTTTGGTACACGGGAGAAGCTCTCCTACAAGTCGAGAACTATCGCGACACCGAGGGATTGCTGCGACGCTGTCAACAAGTGTATATGCGCCCTGAGTATGGCAACTACAATCTCTACAAGTGTCACAAGTCCCTACTAGGTAACGACCAACTCACCCATCTCGATGTAGCCCTGCCAGTGTTGCATGGCTCCAATGGCGAGGACGGCACCTTTCAGGGTGTGCTCGATACGATAGGCATTCCCTACGCAGGATGCAACACCCTAGCTAGTGCCAATGGCATGGATAAAATCACGATGAAGATGATTCTAGCCGCTGAAGGCATTCCTGTAGTCGATTACGTATGGTTTACTGACAAGCAATGGTTCAGGCAACGAGACGAACTGATAGCACGCATTGAGGAAAAGCTCCATTACCCTGTCATTGTGAAACCAGCCAATCTGGGTAGTAGTGTAGGCATTGGCAAGGCCGCTAATCGAGAAGAACTGATAGCACGTGTTGGTGAAGCCGAGATTTATACCTCACGCATCATTGTTGAGCACATGGTACAGCAACTACAAGAAATCAACTGTGCCGTACTCGGAGATTGTGATGACTATATCACTAGTGTGCTAGAGCAACCCATCATGAGTGGAGATTTTCTCTCCTATCGCGACAAATATATGGGGGGTAGCGGCAACAAAGGCAGCAAAGTAGCAGCAACACCAACCAAAGGCATGCAGGCCAGTAGCAAACGGTTTCCTGCCGACTTGCCCGAAGACACCACTAAGCGCATACAGTTTCTTGCTGGAGAAACCTTTAGGGTGCTCTCGTGTCATGGCGTGGCGCGTGTTGATGCGATGATTGATGGCAGGGATGGAGACATCTATGTCAACGAGATTAACACCATACCTGGCTCACTAGCTTTCTACTTATGGGACAACAATGGCCAAGGTTTTCCCTTCCCCGAACTCATTGACCGCCTCATCGACCTAGCCCTAAAACGCCAGCGACAACTCAGTGCCAAGACCGTGAGCTACCAGCAAAACATATTTGCGATGCCAGGTAACCCCACCTTGGGTAAAAATAAAGGTGGCAAAATCTAAGTTCCTCGCAAGGGGGTATTATATTACAAGGGAGCTTGCTCATAATCAACTAACTAATAGATTATCAATCAAATAAAACCGCAGGAGTTCGTGTCCTGCGGTTTTATTATCTAGTAACCACGGCTGCGGGCCGAGTCTTATTGCTCTACCCCTAGCATCTGCTTCACCGAGACAAAGTGATATCCTCGCTCGGTGAGAGTTTTGATGAGTTGGGGCAATAGGTTGTAGAACTTCTCGGTCCTGCGTGGGTCGCTACCGAAATGCACCATCAAGAAGTGGCCATTAAGCGACTGTTCCCTCTCAACTTGCATGATTTTGTTCCACAGCCATTGGTTATCGCGATAGGTAGCGCCACTATCTTTTTCTATTCCAGGATAGGTGTAGTCTTGGCTACTACTTGTACCAGGTGTGAAATTGATAAGTTGCAAGCCCATTTCACGCGCCCAACTGGCTACCTCGTCGTTGTACCACTCGTAGGGAGGGATGAAATAGGGAGCATCGTGAGGGGTGATACCTAATTGAGCTAGCTGCCCATAGCTGCGACGCAGGTCATCGACAAATTGTTGCTTGGTCACTAGGGTGCTGTCACGATTCCCCCAGTCGCAGTAGAGCAAATGACCATAGCTGTGACTGCCCACATAGTGGCCATCAGCAATCAGACGCTTGGCGATGTGGGGATAACGCTCAAAAAATACACCTGTGAAGAAAAAGCCTGCCTTGATGTTGTTTCGACGCAGCGTGGCTATGATAGTGTCGGCTCCATCAACGAGGTCGGCTGCTGTAAATACCAAACAAATTTGTTTTTTAGTAGTGTCTCCTCTAACAATGCACCCGCGGCTATAGACGTTGCGGTCGGCAGGCACACTAGCTAGATGGCCATCGGCAGAAACACCCTCTAGCTCATAGTAGGCTAGCGGGAATGTGAGTGAAGCTGTGCCATCCATCGTAGGTTCGTTAGTGCTATAGTCATGGGTATTGTCATGATAAACAACATCGCCTAGCTGAAAGGCATCGAAGGTATTGCCATCGCGGTTGGTCATGTCTTGGGTAAGGTTGACACCCTTGAGGCTATTGAATATCGAGGCATAGACAGGTCCGTCCACCAAGCCGCCCGTAGGCACACCCACGCCTTGCATCACCCAGTTGCTATGTGTGGCATGTGGATAAACACCACCACGTGGCAGCTCCACAATCATACTGGTGCCCCACGGGTTACATCCAAACAGCCAATCGCGCAGAGCGCCCTCTAGCTCTATATATTGTGTGTCGCTAGTGAGTTGACGGTAACAGATGCACTGAGTGAGCATCGCTGCGGTGAGATTGTTGCTACACCAGATACCAGGCACACCCCAAAGGAAAGGATTGCCCGTCTGCTGTGCACGTTGCAGGGTGCGCTCGATACCTGCTTGGATGTTGCGGATGAATTCTTGGCGCAAGCGGTCGTTGTCCGTCAGCTGGGCGATGCGCACATGTCCCATGTTCATAAACGGGTACCACTGATAGTGACGGGCACTATCGGCACCCATCCAAGGGGTGACAGGTTCGCGACGACCATACTCAACTGCCCGCGTGAGATAGTCGGTATTGCCCGTCTGGCGATAGAGTTCGATGGCACCCAGCTCCATGTCATCGACCCAGTTGTCCTCCTCATAGATGTAAGGAGAGACGACCGACACCGTCTGGGTGTTGCCAGGCTTGTCGATGCCCAGTTGCAACGCTGCAGCGGCCTTGTCGCCAATGTGCTTAGCAAAGGCTGGATAATAGGGAGCTAGTATCTGGCTACCGAGCGCGAAGTCGCTAGCAAATTTGCCTGCTGTGCTGGCTGCGCCCATCGTGGCGTTGAGAAACTGGCCTCGCTGTTGAGGCTTGCCATTGACAAAATAGACGGGCCGCCCGTTGTTGGATCCCCAACCATAGTCGGCAGGGTCATCCTTAGGCATCTTCATGCCAATGTGGTCACGATCGTCGGCAATCTGGTTATAGAGTTCACCAGGCGCAGGATTCATCTTGTCGAGCCACTGCAACCCCCAATAGATTTCATCAATGATATCGGGTATACCATTGCTGCCAGGCTCACCGTTGGCCTGAAAGTCATCGCCAAAGGCCTGCGGACATTGCTGCCAAGCCAACATCATCTGATAGATGGCATTAGCACTAGTGCTAGTGTATTGCAACAGGTCGGCAGCATCGTGCCATCCGCCCCTAACATCGATACGCTTGCCCTCAAGGGTTGGGTGGTAGCGTACATAGGCGTCTTTAACGTGACAGCTATCGTGCTGGTAGGGGTTATAGCCGCAACGCTGTTGCCTCATATAGTTGAGCACAAAATCGGCTGTCCCGCTATACACATGACCATTGATAGGAAAGTTGGGAGAACTGATGTCGCCCTCTTGAGCCACTATGCGAAAACTGCCTGTCTGATTAAAGTCACTGAAATTAAGGCGATAGGTGGTTCGCATAGAACCCCAAGGTCCCATAGCTCGCACATTGGATGAAGTATAAACCACTTGATTAGTAAACACATCAACCAAGCTAAAAGAGTGGATAATAACATCCTCTTGGCTGAGGAGCACTGCTACCTTGGAGGCATTAGGCAAATAGCCCAATTGGTTGATGCGAATCCAAGCATTGGCGTGCATGACAAGCACTAGCATCGAAAACAGAAAAATTGCTATAGTTCGCTTCATGATCATTTCGATGGATTATAATATAGGATTAATAGTCCTTCATCACAGCATTCCAGCAAGCTCTTGATAGCGTGTATTGGCTATCATCGGCACCAGCATCCCAATACATCATACCCTTAAAGCCATAGGTGCCCACATAGGTAGCACCTTTGCGAGCGATGCTCTCGGCGTTGTCGTAGCTACCCCAGAAGTTACCCTTGTAGGTCACATAGGGAGTCTGAGCCTCATCGTCCCAGTTGTCGAACTTATAGTCAGCCGAATAAGAAGCTATCTGATAATAGTCCACCACATTGGGCGAGGCGTCAAAGCTGTGACGCACATAGAATGGGATGCCTAGCACCATCTTGTCGTAGGGCACACCAGCCTCAAGATAGGCCAACCGCGTACGCTCGATGTCCCAATAAGCCGACGACTTGCTCACGGCACTCTGGAAGCTATTGCTATCTAAATCATAGGTCATGATGTTGACATAATCCACATAAGGCATCACCGCTGCCAAGTCGATAAATCGCCAGCCATCGCCAGAGGTTGCAGGCTGCTTGTCCTTGACATATCCTGCAAAGGTAAGCAGGTAGCTAGCGCCTAGGGTCTCTCGCAGCTGTTGCATCAGCAACGTGAAGTTGTCCACATCAACTAGGGGGTCACAAGCCGCCCCACTCCACGACATGCCAGGGAACTCCCAATCGATGTCGATGCCATCGATGCCCCACTGGCGCACAAACGATAGGCAATCTTGGGCAAAACGCTTGCGGTTGTCTTGGCTAGCGGCAATGGCGCTGAAACTGCCTCCCTGGCTATTGTCGCTATTGACAACCGAATGGGTGAACGAGAGCAAGATTTTTAGGCGGCTATTTTTCTTTTTGAGAGCCACCACCTCAGAAAAGCGCGACTCATTGTTGTCACCCTGCAGTTTAAAGCCTTGGTAAACGCCATCCACAACATAAACCTCGGCAAAGGCATAGTTGATATGCGTCACGTAGTTGGGGTTAGGCAACTGGGTGCGATAGTAGGGAGCATAGGCCAAGCAGACGCGACCAGACTTGAAAGTTTCGAGTTGCTCCTCGACATCATCAGTGCTACGGCTCGACACATAGTCATCGTTGTGGCATGCGCTGCTGCCCAGCATCAGCACACAAGCAAAAATTAGGTTGGTAAATTGTTTCATATTTTTAAATCATTTGTTCTCGCTTACGGCAATCAAAAGAAAATCGGGTATTGCATTCAAAAAGATAAGAAGAAAGAGGATAGAAAAATCTTTCGGCGGCCTGAGAAAGCTCTTAATATATAGATTATGAAGCGGTAAAAAATTCTCTCAAGAAATCCGCCGAAAGATTCAGCATTGACGTGCCAATGGGTATCTACAGGTTATTCAGCTTCGTAATATACATACCACCCATAGCTACTCCAGTCATCGCCTGGTGACTGAGAGGGGTTATAGAGTGTCATGTATTTATCGGTCAGCGTCAAGATGTAGTATTTGCAGTACCACGGAGAGCTACTGCCCACACTCTCGTTCCAATAGGCCGAGCCCATCACAGTCACCGACGTGTTGAGCCATCCCAACACACCCGTTTCCACCTCATCGTGGTTGTAACTAAACACCCCTTCGCTCAGCGTTTCGCCATTGTCGCCATAAATAGTGATTTTGCTACCATCATAGGCAAACACCATGCGTTGCTTGATGTGGTCACCCATCTCGTTATCACCAATAGTGCCCCACCAAGCGACACCAGCGATGCTCTCTGGGGTATAGCCAGCACTAGTGTACTTCCATGCACCATGAGCACCATTATGAGCATAACCTACAGTTGATCCATTGACTATGCGACGGAACTTCCACGTCTTTTTAGCAGTGGCATCGGTTTTGTCTTTAGCTCCTGTCAATAGGTTATCATACTCATCAAACACGTTGGTCACAGTAAGGTTAAACACATTAGAGGTCACCACCTTGTTGGCGCTGATACCCTGATAGACAAGCGTATATTGGCCATTGCTCCCAGCGATGATAGTATCATTGTTGCTAGCCGTCTTGGCCACAGTCACACCATCCTTTTGCAAAATCCACATACCACCCACTTCGGGGGCATTGTTTTTCACAATGATATATTGGTCACCCTCTACCCTATCAGATTTGTTGGGCAGCTGAGTAACCGATAGTTTGGATGTCAATTCACTCGCCGTCAGCGGCGTTCCAGCATTCTCATAATCGTTGCGAAGATCCTTGTCCTCGATAGGGTCACAAGAAGCCAGTGCCGCAGCAGTGGCGATTGTCAAACATAGAAATTTATAGGATTTTTTCATTTTATTGCAACATTTTTTCGGTTTACAAATTATTCCAATCCGTATAGTAAGCCGAAGCATCCCATCCAGGATTCTGCTCTAGCACACCATTAGATAGGTCGATTTCGGTCTGTGGAATAGGCCAATAGCCTTGAGTTGCCTTCAGACGCGAAGCATAATCGTATGCAACCATCTGAGTTTCTACAGCAGCATTAATCAACGTGAAACCCTTTTGAGCATTCAACGCTTGTCCAGCCTCCTCTAGCGATGGACCAGACCAGCGCAGCAAGTCATACCAACGTAGTGACTCAAAAGCCAGCTCATAGCGGCGCTCATTCTTGATAGCCTGCAAGCTATAGGCCACTGGAGCCAAATGCGAGCGCGCACGTACTCGGTTCAAGCCAGTAGCATTTTGTTCTAGCTCACTCTGCATCAACAGCACATCAGCAAAGCGCATGTGTATGTAGTCCTGAATCTGGATGAGTTGCTGTGAAGTGTAGTTAGATACATTGGGATACATCACACGCCCAAAAGCCGTAATCGAGCCATCGCTAGTGGCCGCATTGATATTGATATACTTTTTGTTGAAGTAACCCGTCTGCTCATAGTAGCGATACGATACTGTGTAAGCTGGCTCAGCGTCGTCAAGACGGCGGTCAAAAATCACCTTGCCGCTCTCATTGGGGTCATAGGCGCAATAGGACCACACGCTACCTGTGAGACGTGGGTCTTCGTCATATCCATCAAGGAATTGCTGCTGATTGGACCACGCTAACCACTCCTCAACAAAAGCAGGTGAAACAGGGCCTGCGCCCCAACCAGTGCCAAATGGATAGCTCTGCTTGTTGCTATAGTTATCGGCCGAAGGTGAATTGAATTGCGCCATCGTGTTGGACCAGAAAGTATAGGTCCAGTTAGATTTCAGGTTGTGCTTGTTGGCAAACAGGGTCTCCTTGCAGCTATTGCCAGCCCAACTTAGCCCGTGCTTAATCACGTAATCGTAACGCAAATTTTGGTCATTGTCCTCAGTAGCCGAATTGGTGTATGCCCAAATGTTACGCTGGTCATCGACGAGCTCACATCCAGAATTATCGACGCAATCATCAATCCACTTGCACACTTGGTCCTTCGTAATGCCATTAGGCAGTGTCTCTTTGGCATAACGCCCAGTGTAGAACAAGAACACTCGAGCCATATAGGCCTCGGCTGCATACTTGGTGGCATGACCAGTCATCTCACTGCCATAGAAATAGTTGACATCGGGCAGGAGCTCGATAGCCTTCTGCAAGTCGTTGGCAATCAACGTATATACCTCATCAATAGAAGAGCGAGGAATATTGTCGGTGGTGGGCTCGGTGCGAATGGGAACTCCACCAAAGGTCTGAGCCAGCTCATAATAAGTGATGCCACGCAAGAAATAGGCTTCACCATAGTGACGGTTTTCTTCGGCCTCGCTCGACCACGATTGCACATTGGGGAACGACTGAATAGCCGCATTAGCACGATTGATAAGCGTGTAGCAACGATCCCACAAGCCACTGAGCACGTTGATGCCGCTACCCGTCGAGGCTATCAGCATGAAGTTAACAGCACAGTTGTTGCTATAGGACAGGTTACCACCCAAACATTCATCACCAGCGATGTTGGCTAGATAAAGTGATGAGCTAGTTTCGGGACTAGTAAATAACAAATGAGCATAGATACCTGTGAGCATCTCATCGGCTTCACTCTCGGTAGCAGGAAAGTTGCCCGAAGTCTTACGAGTCACATCTTCGGCATCCAAGAAGTCGTTGCAGGCCGTTAAACTAGCCAGCGATGACAGTATTACTAAGGATAAAATTATCTTTTTCATAACGGTAATCAGAATTTAACGTTAAGTCCAAACAAAACATTGCGTGAACTTGGGTAGTAACCCAAATCGATGCCCTGGGCATAGTTGCCAGCGCTTTCACCACCGAAGCCAATTTCGGGGTCCATACCCGAATAGCCCGTAAAGGTAAACAGATTTTGCACAGTCACATAGAGGCGCAACTGTTCAAATGGGATGCTAGTGAACTGTTTCTTGAAGTCAAAGCCTAAGGTGATGTTTTTGATCTTCAAGTAATCACCATCTTCTATATAGATTTCGCTCACCTTGTTCCAGTTGCTGCTGCTAGTGCTAGCTAGACGAGGATACTTGTTGCTAGTTCCCTCGCCATGCCACCGCTGGAATACATCGGTAGTGTAGTTCTGTAGAGGAGAACTGCTATAATCACGATAGCATTTGAGAATTTGCTGTCCAAAAGCTCCGTAGGTGCTAATGCCAAAGTCAATAGCACGCCAGCCACAGTTGAATGAGAGACCCATAGTCACATCGGGGTGTGGGTCACCAATCATCGTGCGGTCTTTCTCATCGATAGAGCCATCGCCATTGACATCGACATAAATAACATCACCTGGCTGTGTAGAACTACCATTGAGTTTTGCTCCTGTATAGTTGTCAATTTGTTCTTGATTCTGGAAGATGCCTGCCGTCTTGTAACCAAAGAAATATCCCATTGGGTAGCCTTCCTCAGCCACACGTAGCACCTCATCGCAACCGCTCCATAGCACGCCACTCTGGCCATGAATAATGCCATCAGCATTGTTGATTGAGATGACCTTGTTTTTATTGTAGGAGATATTTAAGTTAGCTCCATACCAGAAATTGCCAATCTGGTCGTTCCAATGCAGATTCAGCTCAACACCACTGTTACGCACCTTGCCACCATTGATAGATGGCGCATTGGCACCCACACTTGATAGGATAGGAGGCGTAACAAGCAAGTCCTTGGTAGTGCGCACATAGTAATCAAACTCGATAGCCAATCGAGAGCGCAACAATCGAGCATCAAAACCGATGTTGAAGGCCTCGTTCTTCTCCCAAGTGAGGTCAGGATTAATCACTTGATAGGAATATGAACCCGTGCTCACATAGTCAACCTTGTCGCCAAATGAGTAACCACCATAGCCTGTGTTGCTTGTAATAAGTGACAGATATTGGAAGGCCGACACAGCATTGTTGCCATTGGTACCATAAGAGACACGGAACTTGAGGAAGTCGAGCCAATCACGTGTGCCTTGCATAAACGATTCGTTGCTCATCACCCAACCTGCCGAGAACGAAGGATAAGTGTGCCAACGATGGCCACGAGCAAACACCGATGAACCATCGGCACGCACAATCACTGTTGCCATATATTTTTCCATCCAGTTCCAGTTGATGCGTCCAAATACCGAAGCCATTGAACTAGGCGTCACAGGCGAACCATTGACGCTGATAACGCTAGTGGAGTTAGTGGGCACATTAGATAAATAGGCGTGAGCCAAATCATAGAAATTGGAGCCGCTCTTGGTAGCACTCATCGATGAGCCATAACCAGATTTCTCCATAGATTGACCGAGTAGCACGTCAAAATTGTGGGCGCCTAGGTCAAAGATATAGTTCAAAGTGTTCTCCCACGACCAGCTATAAGCGCTAGAGCTCGATTGGCTGACTTGGTCGCTCGTGTAAACAACATTTTGTGAGAGTTCACACTCGGGAATGTAACTACGATAATCACTTGCACTGAGCTTGTAGCCAAATTGTGACTTGAATCGCAAGTCCTTGATAGGCTGTATCTCTACGTAGGCACTCGTTTGCAAATAATGACTATGGGACTTGTTTTGATTCATCAAATAGTCCAAATAGGCAATGGGGTTTTTGTCGGCACCATTAGATATATCCCAATTATAACCATCGGCAAGGCGATCTTTCAACACATAATAGTCACCAGCGCTGTTATAAGCATGCATCAAAGGACTCATCACCAGCATGTTGTGTACACCATTCCAATAGATACCGCCTGTACCAAATGAGCCACGCATTTTGGTATGCTTATAGTTCAATGTTTCACCGACCTTGATAAAGTCGTGGTCGTTGAGGCGCTTCACCACATAATCGTTATTGATGCGCAAGTTGTAACGGTCCATATAGGGAACACTCTTGGGAACGCCTAGAGTAGCCTCTTGACGAGTATAGGAGAATCCTAGCGCATAACTACTACGGTCGGTGCCACCAGAGAAGTTAAAAGCATGATTCATCACCAATGCGTCTTTGTTCATGATTTCTTTTAGCCAATTGGTGCCTTGCCACTGCCCACTATTAATCTTGTCCAAGTCCTTTGATGGGATATAGGTCTCCCAACTATAAGGAGAGAGTCCATCCATCACACGACCTTCGTCCTGCATCGCCATAAATTCCTTGGCAGTGAGGATTGTAGGAATTTTATAAAGGTTTTGCACACCAATATAACCATCATAGCTAATCTCGTTGTGTCCTGCACGACCATGCTTGGTGGTCACCAGTATCACACCATTGGCAGCACGCGAACCATAGATAGCAGCCGAAGCAGCATCTTTGAGGACGTCTATGCTCTCGATATCCGAGGGGTTCAGACCGTCGATACTAGCATTGGGTACTCCATCAACCACAATAAAAGGTGTGGATCCATTGTAGGAGCCCAAACCACGAATGGTCATTTTGTAACCCTGATTCAGGAAGCCGTTGTTGGTGGTAATATTCACGCCAGGAGCCTGATTTTGCAAAGCCTGCAAAACATCAACCGTGCTTTTGTTGGCAATATCATCACCCTTAACCTGCACAGTGGCACCAGTCACCAATTTCTTTTTCTGCACACCATAGCCCACAACGACCAACTCATCAAGAGCATTGGCATTTTCGGTCATTGTAACAACCATGCCGCTATGTGCAGCCACTTCCATCGTTTGATATCCAATAAACGAGATTACCAAGTCGGCACCTCGGCGAACATCGAGGGCAAAGGTGCCATCGACATCGGTGGCGGTACCATTTTGGGTACCTTTTTCAATTACGCTCGCACCAATCACTGCATCGCCGTTAGCATCTATCACCTTACCCGTAATGTGGGTGGTGCTAGATAGCGAAGCCTGAGGAGAGGTTGCAGGCGTAGCAGTCGCAGTAGCTGAAGCCCATAGAGGCCACGCTAAGCAAAAGACTGCCATCGTCAGATAAATTAGTTTGTCTCTCATCATGTTTGATTTTTTGTAGGGATTAGAAAAAAAGCTATTGTATATATTGTTCTATTAGAGGATTTGTAATCGTCTTTTATATTCGTTAATAGCAGCATCGAGTCTTTCGCCAGAGGTGGTATCACCTGGCACATTGTGAGACGGGTTGATGTAGAGTTTCACTCCACGCTCTTCTAGAATCTCTACCACAGTGCAGATGGTCATCCACACAAGCGATGTGAATGCTAATGTAGAGAGCGGGCCAATTTTGTCGAACTGATGCTTAGTGGTTACCGATGCGTCTTGCAATGGTACACAAGAATCCACAATCACATCTGCCACTTGAAACAAATTTTTGCCACTGCTATGACGACCAGGTTTATCTCCCGTATTTCCAGCCGAGCCATAGACAATGACCTTCATGCCCCGCTTGTGCGCTTCGTTAGCCATGTCGATATTCACTGCATTGATACCCGTGTGTGAGAAAATCCACATGCAATCCTTGTCACTGAAATTGTAGTTTTTCACAATTTCTTGTGCATAACCTTCTAGGCGCTCCAAAAAGAGGAACTGATGGATACCCATCTGTCCAATGATTTGAGTGAAGAAGGTGAGAGGTAGCTCACACAAAGGATGGAAACCCACGATACCACCAATGCGAGGATACATTTCTTCACAAGGAATTGTTGCATGGCCACACCCCCAAGTGTGCACCCAATGCCCAGCTTCGATAGAATCGGCCATAATGGTTGCAGCCTTGCGAACATTTTCCATCTGCGTTTCCTCGAGCTTGCTCATAATGGCATGAGCATTGTCTAACCAATTTTTTGCGTACATAAAATCCATAAAATTTAAGAGTTAAAATTATTTTGATGAACTAATCAATTTGTTTCCTATCGTAAATAGCAATAACATCGCCCCCACGCAAGCTATCATGACAATGGGGTAATTATGTAACAAATTAGTACCCACAAGCCAATTGAGCAATGTTGCTCCAGCTAGCGCTATAGTAATAGCAATGCCAAACACTGTTCCTGTCTGCTGCGGATATTGACCACCTAACAATCCCAATACCACAGGATAGGTTGCAGCAGTACCCACTCCTACAAATGCCATCGCCACCATCGCCAAGAGGAGACCATCGGCTATTTGCACAAGCACAAAGCCCACTAGCAAAATGCATAGGAACAAGTAGAGTATAGCAGTTTGAGACAACTTGCCCGATAACCAATTGAGGACAAAACGTGCCACAGTGAGTGCTATCATCATCACCGTGAGCAGCAACACAGCCCCCTCGATATGGTCAAAATAGGTAGTTGACAAATTGTTGGTAATGGTTTCAACTGTGCTTTCGAGCATCAGCACCAAGCTCATGACCAAAATGATAGGTTTCTTGAGCAATCCTAAGGCACTGAGCAACGAAAAACCTTGCGGTTGCTTGGGTTGTGGAAATTTAACAAAGAAACAGAATAGTGTGCACAATGCGAGGACAATAATAATACCCCAAAGTACCCATTCAAAATGGGAGGTGTTGCCAGTAAGGTACATCAGCAATGTAATCATCATCGCTCCTATGCCATAAAAAGCGCCGAGCAGACTCAATCGCCCACCCCGCTGGCTCTCATCATCATACAAGTCACTTACTAGCGTGTTGGTCTGCCCATTAAGCACGCCTCCACCGACCCCTATAGCTAAATAACAACCGATGAGCAACGCCCCCCAACTATCAGCCAACGAAACACCTAGCAAACCTAATGTAACTAAAACACAACTCACCAAAAAGATGCCTTTGTGTCCGTAATGGTCACATATAGGACCGAATATTACAGAACCTATAAAAATGCCAGAAGTGAGAATAGTTGCCAATATAGCAATTTGTCCACTAGCTAAACTTAACTTTTGGCTTAGTAACGGCCCCACAGAGCCTAGTGCTACCATAGTAATGCCAAACAAAGCCATACCTATACATGCAGCCACAAAAGCCTTAGATTGGTCATGGCTAGCCGATAGAATCGTCTTTTCACTATTCTGATTGTTCATAGCTCTCTAGTTTTTTATTATTTCAATTTGCGATTAAGCGATCGAATAAAAACTTTTTTCGATTGTCAAGCAGGAGTAAATGATTTAAATTTCCACTTTACCTTCTTTCATAGCCAAATAGGCCGCTCCCAATAGACCAGCATTACCAGAGAGTTGAGATGGCACAAATTCTACCGACTTGATGTTAAGCGGTTGTGCCCACCGTGTAGCCTCGTTGTAAATATCAGCAATCAAAGCTTTGGCTGGTCCAAACACGCCACCTGCCCAAATAATTTTTTCGGGATTGAGCAAACTCACTAGGTTGGCACTCGCCATTCCCCACATTTCCACAGCCTTGGTAATCACTTGCTGTGCGATGGGGTCGCCCTGCTGGTAGGCAGCAAACACATTAGCTGTAGTGATACGCGAAATCGGTTTCTGGCGTAACTCACCACGATAGGTCTTGTTCTGGCGCACCAAATCCTTTGCACGGTTACAGATACCAGCCCCTGAAGCATAGTACTCAAAACAGCCCACAGCATCATAACCATTTATATAAGGTGATTGCAGAGCCATCCAACCAGTTGCACCTATTATATTATCCTTGCCATGTAGCGCACGACCATCAACAATAATACCTGCCCCGATGCCTGTGCCAACGGCCATCTCTATCACATTGCGACACCCTTGAGCCGCACCTAGCCACATTTCGCCATACACGTAGCAGATGCGGTCATCATCAATATAGATACCCAATTCTGGGCGTCCAATTTGACTCCGAATCATTTCTCGAAGTGGATAGTTTTCCCATTGCGGAATATTAGGAGCCCAAACTCGACCAGTATCAGGGTTTGCACTACCAGGCACACATACCCCTATGGCTGTGATATCGATGCGATGGTACTTAGCTTTTTCTAACTGGGTCTTCAGGTTTCTCACTATCAGTTGCCCCACTTCATGCCCCACGCTACCCGCTAACAAGTTTTTTCGCGAGAACTTCACACTACCGTCATCTAGGACAATAGCGCTGGCTATCTTGGTGCCACCCACGTCTAACGCAATTACTGCCATATCTGTGTATTATTTAGAGGTTTAAATTTATTTTAATGGTTGTTAGTCGGTTGTTCACCGCTATTGGTCTTGCCCCAATCAGCCACAGATGTGTGCCAATTTGCTAAAATGATTGCAGTTTTTCGTTACAAAAATCGTTTCACCGCTATCAATTTACTACTTGCATACTCGGCGAGACAGTCTGGCTTGAGGCCGAATCATTTGTTTGCACAAATTTAATAATTCCTACTTTAATTTCACAGATTTTAGGGCCAATAATTTATGTTTAAAAAATGTTATTTACATTAAAATATGCAAATTTATTCTTATTTATTTTTTTTCAATAGACTTTATTTAAACAAATTACGATAACCAATCGATTTGAGCATTCTCTATTAATTAATGTTTATTAACAGACAGTGATGGGGAATATCATTTTTATATTTTCCAAGAGATTTGGAGACAACTATCATATCATTAATAGGCTTGTTTTTAAACTTATTATGATAACTCGCTTGAGCAAGATTGTCAATCCCAATCGTTTGAATCAACATAGTTACAAACAATAAAATGAGCGCACGCTAGTGGCAATATTTCCACTGCTATGCGCTCATCGTAGTAAGATAAGAATAGTCTAAGTGCTGTTTATGCGGGAATCGATATCTTAATGGCCAGAGCAACCACCACAGCCCTCACAATCACAGTCGTGATGATGATTACCATCTCCTTCACAACTCTCACAGCCACACCCACAATGGTGATGCGCTGGGGTAAGTTCTTCGGGAGTAGCATCACGCACAAGTTGAACGGTACCTGCATAGCGCACTCGCTGACCTGCTAATTGATGGTTAAAGTCAATCGTTATCTTATCATCAGTGATTTTTTCGACAAAACCATCAATATGATAACCCTCTTGGGTTTGCATAGGCACTCGTGCACCCTCAAACACATGCTCTGAATCAAACTCGCCATCAACCTCAAACACAGATTTGTCTAGCTCATAAATCATGTCGGGATCCTTAGGGCCAAACGCCTCGTCGGGATTGAGCGTAAAGTCAAAGGCTGCGCCTTGCTCTAGCCCATCAATATGAGTCACGAAACCTTGTATAAGAGAAGGGTCAGCTCCAAAAACAAAGGCATCTGGATGGTCGGGACGAAACTTGAATACCGAAGCACTAGCACCTTGCTCATCGACAACAAAGATTTCATATACAAGTTCTACATACTTGCCTGCTGTGATTTTCTCCATTGTTTTTTAAAAAAAATTGATTTTAATAAAATTAGAAATGATTTTGCCACAAAGATAACATTTTATTTCGTTATGTATCGGTTTTTAGAGTAACTTTGCGGCAAAGTTTTTTCAAGACCACATCAATCAAAGCTATGACCGAGAAATTTGACATGGTGGCAAAGACCTTCCTTGGACTAGAAGGCGTGCTAGCCGACGAGTTGCGCGCATTAGGCGCCGAAAATGTTACAGAGGGCAATCGCATGGTGTCGTTCAGCGGAGACCAACGGATGTTGTATCTCGCCAACTTTGCATGCCGCACAGCCGTGCGCATCCTTAAGCCCATTCACCACTTGCACGCCACCAGTGCCGACGACCTGTATCGACAACTCAAAGACTTTGAATGGGAACGCTATATGACGGTAAACACCACCTTTGCTATTGATGCTACCACCTATAGTGAGCGATTTAATAACTCTCGGTTTACCACCTATCGCGTCAAAGATGCCATTGCTGATTACTTTACTGAAAAATATGGCAAACGACCATCTATTAGAGTGGCCAATCCTGAGCTGAGATTTGATGTTCACATTTCAGAAGACGATGTCATCCTGTCACTTGACAGCAGTGGAGATCCCTTGTTTAAACGTGGTTGGCGTGTTGCCCAGACTACTGCTCCCCTTAACGAAGTGCTAGCAGCAGGCATTATTTTGCTCAGTGGTTGGCGGGGAGATAGCAACTTCATTGATCCTATGTGTGGTTCAGGCACTTTTCTGGTAGAAGCAGCGCTCATTGCTGCCAACATTTATCCTGGAGTATATCGCAAAGGTTATGCTTTCCAACAATGGAAGGACTATGATGCTGAGCTGTTTAGCGAGATTTATAATGA
>Ga0181612_169286_pt1 | contig 27865 bp, 6 predicted proteins | sample HoacroProtozoa21_FD_119630 | JGI IMG/M metagenome (GOLD analysis project Ga0181612, IMG submission 119630) | Hoatzin crop microbial communities from Cojedes, Venezuel. Combined Assembly of Gp0051906, Gp0051904, Gp0051908
GGAGGGCCTGTTGCGACAGGACAAGGGGTAATGGTTTTAAACTAAGGGAGGGTAGATTTAGACTGGAGAGAAGGAAGAAATTTTTTACAATGAGGGTGGTGAAACACTGGCACAGGTTGCCCAGGGAAGTAGTCAATGCCCTGTCCCTGGCAAATTTCAAGGCCAGGTTGGACGGGGCTCTGAGCCAACCTGGTCTAGTGGAAGGTGTCCCTGCTCATTGTAGGGGGTTGGACTAGATGACCTTTAAGAGTCCCTTCCAATCCAAACTATTCTATGATTCGAAGAGGAGAGGAGCCCTGCTCCAGAAATTGCCAACTGGCTGGTTAGTGTTTGCTGACCTTGACTCTACTTCTGAAAAGGCTTGGTTTTAGAAGGTAACCTCACTCTGATTTGCTGAGACACGAGCATCTGTGTACAGCTTTCTGTGCGTTTTTTATACACACCTTAATATGCGGTGTAGAATGTTATAAGATTGAATTACCACAGAAGTTGTTTTCTTCCCAAAGTACCTTTTATTATAAATGAGCTGGCTGGAAACCTTAGACAATTGTGAGAAATTTTTTTTTCCAAGTGATGAACTTGTCGTAGGACTAGTTATTACATATTGCTAATATATTATCTACTAAAAAAAATCAAACTCTTTAACAACACAAAAAAATAAAAAACCACAATGACCTCTAACATAAGCCCTGACATAAATTGTTTATACAGACCTCCCAACAGTCTACTAAATGCTGTTTGACACTCAAAGTTTTATAGCTGTGCTGCTTGAGACAGACTATTCTTTTGCGTACAGCACTGGATTATAATGCAGATTATCAGTGTAACAGTGCATAAATAAGTCCTGCTTTCTGCTTCTTTTCATGATGCCACATATGTTATGAAAACAGAAAATACATTTGAAATGGTATCCTCTCAGATTACCTGAGCAATCTTGCATCCTTCCTCTACTGATTTTATCAATAATTTTCCCATAGCTGGCGTAAAGTTCTAGCATTCTGAAAAAGGTTTTGGATCTAAAAGATTTCCTCACCTTTAAATGATATTAAAAGGTTGAGCTCAGTTGAACATGAGCACTTTCTGCTCCATGGGGTAGTTAATTAAATATGAACTGTGCACACAGTCTAATATTGATTTCTCTGGGAAAGACTGGATTGATATTAGATAATGATGTTGCATATGGACAGCAAAGGACTTAAAAGACCTCCTCAGCTCTTTAATATTCACACTGGGCTTTCAGCACGTTCTGCAAATATATTTGAACATTTCCTGTCTAACCAAAGCGTCAGAAAGTTGGTCAGTTTTCTCTTGGTGTCTCAGTGAAATGCTTTAGGTCAGTTTTTGCAATTTAAGGGCTTGATTAGAGAAAGTGGTGATCTACCCTCTGATATGCAAACAAGGAAGCCCTCTAATATACCTCAAAATAACAAAGTCTTGACTTTGTTTTCTTCCAGAAAGAGAGTTAAAGAATGCTTGGGCCATCCTCCGGGGAAAGCAAAATGTTGACTTTCTGTTTCCTTGCATTGTTAGCCCAGAATGTGAGCTGTACCTCTACAAAAACATTAATATAGTCAGAAAAGTGTCAGGGTACACCAAAACTTTGGTTAATGTTAAGGTTAGGATAGAGAAATCGGAAGACCTGCATCCATTACCAGAATGTGGTGCGTCAGTCCTTCAGTATCCATTGTTACTGAACTAACTTTAAGCTTTTTTGTACATTAAACCACAGATCCAGTCAAAGGACCAACTATAAACACTTTACCTTTGTTAATGCTATCTCTTGATTGAGATTTTCAGTAGGCTGAATGGAATAAAGGTCTGTATAACTGAGAAGAGTATAATTTCTCGTCTTTTTGGAGCCTTGTAGTTTTGTGGTAAGCTTCAGCCAGTATTAAGGTAAAGTGGTCATATAAAACAAATGGTTTACCAGTGGATAATGAAAGTCTAGCAGTAGTAACAGGATGGAAATGTAAGCAAGAGGTTGGAGATTTGCTTTGTGGCATGTGGGATAAAGAGGTCTATAGTTAAGATTGGAATGAACATTGGCATTAGGGGTAACAACAGAATTTCATAAAAAGTGGGCTGAATAACTTCCCTCAATAAAGCCTGAGCATTCTTACAAAGAAACTACCATAGCTCAGTCTAAAACTATGGGCCTGATCCAGAAATAATTGAAAGAGGATCCTTGGTTTGTGCTATATAACAGTTAGACTAGATGATGGGAATTGTCACTTCTAGCTTCAAACACATGACCACTCATTTCCCAAAGGATCTGCTTTATAAGCTGAAGAACTCTGGTTTGCCTTTTTTTTTTCTTTGTCTTGTAGATAGCCATGTTTGGAGTCTTCTAACATCAAATTCTTAAACTGAAAAAGATTTGCAAAATGCCAAATCAAAACACCTAAAAATCAAACAAAAGAAAAACCTAGTCCTTAACACTTAGTGGTATTTTTTTAAGGTTGAGAAGATGCTGTGGAAAAACAAGTTTGAAAAAAGAAAAAGAAAAGCTACACTTCTCATCCAGAAAATCATTCTAGTGGAACCAAAGTTTTTCTTGGTATTATTCTAGTAGTAACCTCTTCTGACTTTTTTTCCCCACTGTAGTTGCATTGGCTGTATATATATCAAATATCTGCAGTGCACAAAGGAATCTAGGGTTTCCTTGCCCAAGATGTAGAACATCCAGATAATATTTATAGGTATCGGAGCTTTGCTGAACATTACCTACAAGAAGCAGGAAGTATTTGCTTGTGTTCAAGTTAGCTAGCACAAAGAAAACTTGATTATTATTTTTCCTCCAAATTAAATTAAGTACACATACTATATATTTCTTTATTAACTTTTCCTTAAAGGCTCAAGACTTAAATGACTCTTCATTAAGTTTGTTGTTTTATACATGAGGATTGAGGTTTTCTGAATATAAGTCTACAGATAAAAAGCTGCCATATTGAAATTGGCTTAAAGATTGGTAGAAGCCTATAGGTGGTGACTTGGGCCTTGGTGTATAACTTTTTAAATGCATAAGAATACCTTGTACATTAGGATGAACAACCACATGCATTTCAAATTGCATTGTTCTATCTTATATGTGGTGACAGAAGTTTGAACGTTTTCACATTTTTTTCTGAAAAGTGAGTTATTTACTACATCTTTAAAATAATCTGGACTATCTTTGCAGATATTGGGATGGTGGTTTTTGTGGGTTTTTTTGAAAAATATATTGATTTTATTTTCCTTTAAAAAAAAATTTATAGAAGTCATGCTATAAGTGATAAGTTAAAGAATCCACTTGGGGATGCATTCACTCATAAGCAATAGCTGTGACAAAGCTTTCTTTTCACTAAGGGTTTCACCTACTAAGCCCCAAAGCTTTGGAAGCAGTTACACACACCAGCAGGCAGGTGTTAGTATAGTCCTGCCTTGAACAACCTCAACTGCAGGTGTCTCCTGCTCAGGAAACTCAGCCCTTCTACTATTTGCATCATTGGGCTGCCCAAACCGCACAATTCCTTACCTTTCTGAAGTGTCGAGAGGAAATCTGATGGGCTGTAACTACCAAAAGCGAAGCTTGAACAGGACGCTATGATTTATTGCTAATATTTGGGAAAAGATACTTTGGGATCTTTGACCTTGTGTGATTCAAGGTCTCTCTTTAGTATCATCTTCATTATACAACATCTCTGGTGCTTAGTAACATGTTGGTGCCCTGGTTCGATACCAACTCCAAGGGAAGAGTGCCACCTACTGAACTACTATTTCTGTTTCCTGTAACATCTGTATTTGCCAGTTTCTCGCCCAAACTAGTGACTAAATCCTGTCTTGCTTGTTGTAAGAAATGTGCAAGGATCAAGGCCTTCACATGACATGGCCATATATAATGTTGCAAATCTGTATGAGATTACTGCAGCGTAGCACTTGCTAACAGATTTACTTTAATTTTATTTTTCAGTGTGGACATTGGAACTTATATTTTAAAATTCTAATTGTAAGACTGCAATAAACGTCAAGTTAATAACAGCCCACATAGCATTGCTATTATCTGACCCTGATTTGAACTCTTCACTGCCATAAGTGCTAAAATATACTGCTAATGATTTCTTGGGAAATATGCTAATAATTGATGCAATATTTCAGTCTTAGTCTCATAAAAATTAGAAATGTCTTTAAAAAGAATTAAACCAATAAAACACTTCATGCTTCCCACTAGATACTGAAGTGCATTTCATCGAAGTCTCTCATGCAAAAAAATTCAATTATCCTTCCATAAATTTGGATGAAATAAAGTACATATTTATCCCATAAACCCTTCTATTCATTCCAACATGACTGAAATTGCAGATCTCTCTATAGTTTTTCCTTAGAAAAAGCTTTCTTTTGGCAAAGTAGAGGGAAAAAATTTCATCTTTTCACATGTGCATGTTCATTTCCAAAGGAAAACAGGACAGCTTTGGGTTTGTACAAAAACTGAATCTCACAGAATGAGTATTTTGGATGCCTTTTAGATAGAGGTTCAAACTTCTGTTCCAAGTTGGTAATTTGGCTTCTCATGGATCATTAGGGTTAGAGGATGACTACAATAACTTCATGGAACTAACCCAAGTATCTGCAGAATATAAGGTTTTATGTTTTACACATCTCTGAGAGAAAAAAGAGATACTGAAATAAAGATCAAAATAGGAGCAATGACAGTCTTTCTGATGGGGAAAAATACTTTGATAATTCTTTAAAGTGTTTGCTTAGCTTTTGCAACATGGTCCTTTTGTGACCTTGTAACAATCTTCTGCATTTGGCAACTTGAGGTCTTTCCTTTCGGCAGTTTCTGGGCCATTTGTAAAATTAAGATAATTCATAGTTCCTGTCACACTTCAGTAAAATCTTCTGCAGACAAATCCTCCAAATTTGGCAGAAAATAAGATAATGGGCATGAAAGGGGATGCAGTAAGATCATGTAGAAAAAACAAGCAGCAAATCTATATTCTGCTTTTTTTAAATTTTTTTTTTACATTGGCAGGATCTAACTGTTGCTGTGCAAAGTAGGCAGTGCTGCTCTGCACAGCCAGGCTGACAGAAAATTATCTTCAAGCAAAATCAGCAAGATCTTGTGTCACAATTTAGTTACCTCTGTGTTCTATAAATACTGGGAATTTTTGCTCAGAAAATTCTCACTACTTCTATAGCTGTATGTTCCTTTCTATTGTGCAGTGTTTTTTTTAAGAGCCACCAGTCTGCAAATGGTGTACTTGAAGTTAAGCTAAAAGTTATTCTAGGCAGCAGGCGGTTCTAGATGTTCCACGCGTTGGACAGAGCAGGTTATGACTCGGCCACAACAGAATTTACCCACAGTTGTTCACCTCATTTTTGCGCTCATTTGGAAGAATTATCTCGTGGATCCACTCTTGTTCCTCCCAGGCAGTCAGAGACACTGTCGTAGCTCTGTGCTTTGAGGGGAGGGTACAGAGGAGACCATGGTGCAAAACGGCTAAAATGCTCACCCTGAGCTTGGGGGTCCTAGGCAAATAGCTATTTAGGTTCTAAGCTAATTAGATAAGCTTAACTACTTCAGGCATCCTGAACTGGTTATCTTGCTTTCGGAAAGAGTGTCTAACATAACCATTTTTATTTTGTGATGCAGAAGAAAATTCAGGAGAAACAAGCTGTTAGAATGCACTCCTAACACTTTTTTCTTAACCCTCCTCCATACTTTCCATTCTTGGGTTGTCTCCAGGTGAATTCTCCCACCATTGAGAGCTGACAGGTTTCAAAGGATACTCAAACATCTGGTTCTGATGAGACAGTTCCCTTTTCCGGCAGGCATTGGCTTGAAATGCACCAAATCTTAGCTATCTTCCATAGGGATCAAGGGCTCAATTCTAGAAAACATTAAGGCATCCAAACACTTCTGACTGCAGTGAGATTACTCATGGGCTTAATGTGCTTAGTACCTGGCTGATTCATGCTTTAATAGGAGGCTCTTTGTGCTACAGAAGAAACTAGTAAGAGGTCTGACTCTATTGCTTGTTAGGTGAAGTTCACTAGTAATGCTCTTATGCCCAAACAACCCGTATTTAGGGGATGATGCTATTTATAGAAGAAATTCAGTGATTGGGGGGAAATTTTGTGAACATTTTCTTGTATTTTTTATTGGGAGATTTATCCTTTCTGATTATCATAAATACGTAGGTTGCTAGAAGTGCTTTTATATGTCATGCTTCTTACTCTATGCAAGAACAAACTAATGCTGTATCCTTTTTGCAGCAAATTGTTGTTGAGTATAGATGGTGCAGAGCATAGAGTTTCAATGTGTTTTCTTTGTTTCTTTGCAGAAAAATGAAGTGACAGGTGCTTAGCCTCATTTTTCATGCTAGCTTTGCCATGCCATTTTCACCAATAATGAAGGGAGCTGCCAGAGCTTGAAGAAATCAGGCGAAAAATCCAGCTGGCAGGTAGACCCAGTCACTTTAAGAAATGTAATCTTATGTTAGCAGATGGTAATTAAAAGGCAGAAGAAATAAAATTTTGTCTCAGTTTTCTGCACTGTTACATCAATTAAATCTGCAACAGAAATGCAAGCAGAAAATATAATTTGTTTTCATGTGGCTACATAGAGTATGATTGTATGCAAATCTAATGATTTGGTTTGCAAAGACAATTGCAATTTTTTAAACCTAAGTAGAATAACTGATCATTTCCAGAAAGTATGTGTATGCAGTAAATCTTCAGTCTTCAATATGCCTAATGCAATGACGAGCATCTCCTCCTTTTTTTCTGTTCATTGTTAAACCTCCAATTGGGTTCTGCAGCCTATGTGCTTCCAGCTTCCAGTAACGCCAGTTTTAATCCTAACAGTTCAGTAAACCCTGGTGTGGTGAACTGATCTAGCTCAGGCCTCAGCAGGGGTGCATCCTGTTTAAAAAGAATATCCAGAAAGTGCAAGATTGAACCTGGTAAGAATTGTTATGATCTTGCAGGAAAATGATGTTTGAACTCTTGACAAGATTCCGAAGGATTTTCTGTTGTTCCTCCTACTTGCAGACATCTAGCTTTGAGGACAGAGCCTTGTCATTCCTCATGTGTTACTTCTTATCGCTGCTAGGATTGTGAACAACGTGTACAATCAGTCAAAGTGTGAAGTAATTAAAGCTCATTATGGTAGGGGCAAAACAGAAATGCTGGTGTAGCTATGTCAGTGTTTCCATGGCTAGCTTTGATTTGCAAGGGTTATGAGTCATGCATAAATATTCACCCAATTTTATAAAAATTCACCCAACTTTGATTGTTCTGGTATAGTCAAACTTGAATGATATTCTACTAAATGCAGTTAGTAACTTGTAAGACATGGGGTTTAGTTTAAAACTGATTGAAAGACTAGATATTTATTTTGTATTCTGCAACTCCAAGCCAGGTTTGTCTGTGATGCTGAAACCACATCTCCTGTCTTACCCCTTTTGCACAAAGTCTGCATTAAAGATAAGGAGCAATAACTAAGATATGTTGCTTAAAAACGCAGTTCCCACTTCTTCTGTCCCGTTGACTGATTGTTGATGCCTCTAAGCATAATGGAAATTTTATCGCTGTAGCTCCCATTCTAGGGAGACTGGTATAGCAAGCAACATTTTTTAAAATAGTTTTTCTTAAGTGTTCAGTTGAGCAGAAATGCAAACACACTCCTTAAAGCCACAGTGATCAAAAGTGTCACTTTACATTAACTAGTCAACTCTAGTTCAGTCTGGTGTCATTCCTGCTCGTGTAAATATATAAAAATAAACATAGAAAGATATGGTATTTTTTAAGTTCTTATGAGTAACAATGAAGACTAGATTTGAATCTTAGTTCATATTTATTTTGTATATACCTACAGAATATCTCAAACGTTTGCATTTAAGAAAATACGTAATATTTCAGTGAGGGAATTTACTTAAGCAACTCTACTTGAGAAAGAAAAAAATGGGGGGAGGGGCATGTAATTTATTGAGACACAACCATACCTCTCTTGCCAGGAGCAAATTTTTGTGAGCGAGATCACCGGTCATGAGAAGCGGACGGGTGCCAGACTCTTCATTAATGCAGCACAGCACAGAGAAGGCTGTAGGAACGGGATAGCATAGAAAGCAAATGTGGGGTCACAGCTTCTGATCTAAATTATACTGATGGTGACTGAAAACACTTTTATCTCTTAGCATGGTCTCTGAGATTGGGTTTTGCTCTGTTTTTTATTCCAGGTCACAAAATCAGCTTCGTCGTGGCTGGTGATGAACACTGGCGTCCACAGGTGCAGCCTGGAGGCAGTGGCAGAAGGGGAGCAGACCCTGCAGTTCCTGTTACCTCCCCAGGTAACTAAAAAGGCAGAGTGAGCAAGGACTGAACTTTGGCTTCTCCAGGGCCCAGGTGTTGGCTTTTTATAGCCACAACAGGTAGCAAATCACTTGGTACACCACTAAAAGAGTTGCAACCGTGGGCAAGCAGAAAGCAGAGCAGTGGAGTTTGACTGCACTAGAAAAGCCTCCATTGGTGGTGTCTGGGCAGCAGTGGCTAGCTGAGCCGGTGCCTGGGGGCGTCCTCTACAACTCTCAACGTGTTTCATTTGTTCTTGCCACCACCCTGACCCACGATGCTCTTGGTACTCTGTTCCTTGAGCTTTTACTCCCCCAAGACTACCGCTACTACCATGTGGTGTGATACTCTGAAACATGTGTTTGCGTACACAGAGACCGTAAATCTGTTTTCCCTACAGACCTAGGCCAGGGCTGATTCTTGGACTTGGCTGAAAGGTCAGGGCATTTAACCCACCCTCCCAAATATCAGCTTTTAACTTCCTAGTTTTTGTCATGTTCGCCTCACCGCATTATTGGGTCTTAAATGTTATTGAGTATCAGAGATTACAAAGGAACAAAAAAATTAAGGAATTAGCAAGGTAAACATACCGGTGCACGAAACATTCTATGCCTGCTCTTTGTTAAATGGGGGTGCACTTGATAATGTTGCTTAGCATTTCTCCTTTTTTCAGCTGCCTTATCATTGCACTTTGCTAGTGAGTAAGGTACTCCACCACTGTCAAGCATTTTGCTTTCTCTAGAGGTCAACATTTAACCTCTACGTTGTTCAGCCATAGGTTTTAGATCTGGAAGCTGTGTTTGTGCTTGGCTTTGCCACATATGGCAAGCCTGTAGCAGACTATGAATTCCTGGGGTAGATGGAAATGTTCATTATTGTCCAAGAAGCCAGTGCTGCTGCTTTTGAAATTTTATCTGTGTCCTCTGAGAACGGATCTTTTTATATACCCAGCAGGATAAAAACTGTTCAGCTAAGGCTTTCTAGAAGATGAAAGCTTCATTCCTCCTGCTGGGACTTTGTGTTGAAGAAGGAAACAGATGCTTCGTTTGGTTTCTCCTCTCACACAGAAATCAATGAAGAAGGTGATATACAGTCAAGATTTTGAAAAATGTGTAAAGCAAGCTCAGTGCACTGACACTGGACATTCTTTAAAATACTTAAATGCAATTAGGAATTTTGTGGCCTTAGTCTTAAAGTGTCCCATTTAGCGCACTTTGAGGGGCCTAACAGTCTTAAGATGCTGAACAGCCTTTCTCGACAAGGTGGCGTTTCTGGGTGTGTCACATCCTTCACGGAAATCACTGATAGTAATAAAAAAATAAATATTGGCTTCAGTATTTATGCTCTGTCCCTTATGAACCTTCCAAACAGTTTCCTCCTCCATTTTCAGAATTAGAAGACAGAAATGTTGGGAGTGGTCTGCAAAATGCCAGGAGTATTGGGACTAAGAAATGCTGTGGCCTGAAAATAAAATCAGAGGGGTTAAGTAAGCTCTTAAAGAGGGAGGTGAAGTGGAAGAATGAGAAAATAGTTTGGATTTACTTTGATGTTTTCTTTTATGATACTTGCCCTCAGTCAGCTCGTGCAGCAATAGTAATTTCTCAGCACAATGTCAGGTACATAAAGAAATGTGACAGCCTTCCCTGCTAACCCAGGCTGCCTGCTAGAAATTATCGTTCATTATTATTATAACTAACCAAGTCTGATCCTGCTCCAGTGGCACTGAAATGGCAAAAATCCCAGTCACATCAACTGCATATGCTTGGGCCTGAAGCTCTATTATTTGAAGAAATCCAGTGGTGATTAGTGACCATAGTTCTGTTATTGTACCAGGGATTTATGTTCTGGTTTTTAATGGCGTGTGTTAAACGAGGAGCTGTAAAATAGTAGCTACTATGAGAAAAATAGTTGAATGTGATTTTAGAGTTTTGATATAATATGTTACCAGATGTAGCCACTCAATCATTAAAACAGCTTTCCTTGGACAGTATTCTGCTCCAGTGGATAAACTTCCATAATTACTCTGCCACCACAATAAAAAAAAAAATATCTAGACTTCTTCCCTTGAGTTTGTTCAAGCTGATGGGATACTGGTAAGATGGAGTTTCAGTGCTTGTGATATGATGTTATTACTCAGCAGTGTTCAAATGCAGAATATTTCAAAATCAAATCTGTAAGTCTGCACATTACTTTGAGGAAACATTGTCAACAAAATGCTGTCAGCCTCTTGCCTCTTGACAAGCTGTGCAGATTTCAGACTATTCTGAACCGTAGCTTGTCCATCAAATCGGCAGACATCCTTTTTGGCACTATGGGTAGTGCAGTTAGGTTGGTTGGTGGCTTTTTTTAGAGGCAGGAAAGAGATTCTGATTGTAACTGAGGCCTAAGATCTGATCTTGATGGCGCAGAGATGAGCAAGAGAAGCTTCTTTCTGATGTATCTGGCAATGAGAAGAAGGAAGCTCTGAAGAATTTCGCACTTTGCTCGTTTGATTTCAGATCTGGCTGGGGTGTCCTGAGTGACAAGAATGGCTAATTGGAAGCTCCTTCCCTCAGCCCTAGAAAAGGAAGCACATGCTTAAAGCACTTGTTCAGACTGTGACGTGTCACTTATCTTGATGATTCTTACTGCTGTCATTGTACGTAATTTTCACCAGCACTCCATTTCCAGTCTGAGAAAATCTTCTGCTTGTGAGGTACTTGTAGTTGCTATTGCCTCCTTCTTGTTGATTGGCTTGGCTGGAAAGGTTCAGTTGTTTCTAGTTTTCATTGAAAGGGACTATAATACACAGATTCAGCAGGTTTAATGTTTTACTTGCTAGCTTAATAGATCGTTAGAATGAAGCATCTTGTCATGAGTTGAGAGATGGTAAAGTGCCTTTCCCAGTTAACTCTGCAGATTCACGTCTTTCGTGCATACTGGTGCTGTACTTACCCAGTACCTTTCTGGGCCCAGAGGGTGCTTCTATTCCCTAATGTCACTGCATATGCTTCTCAATTAATACAAAACTAAAGGCTTTTCGTAGCCTACCAGCTGAGGGTTTGTAGAAAAGAAAGTTGATCTTTTCTGTTATATGGATTCTGAAGTTTTGCAAAATGTAAACTTGTTGAAACGGCTTTTAACAGGTACACTTTCAAGTATACCTATTTAAAATGTATGCGCTTTGACTCTATCTTTTGTTTGTAAATTAAATCTGATTTCCTTACATTCTGTAATAGCTTGCTGTATTATTTTTCCTGGCACAAAAGCTCTTTCTGTCTGCCCTTCAGTTAGTCAAAGGTAGAAGTCTCGCCCTGAGAGAGAGATTAGTTTTTCTCACTGGAATTTCATACTGCAGGATGACAGTCTTCTCTGGCACACAGTAAGCTCACCACCATCCACAGTATACATGAAATCATAATCAAAGACAGATGCCTTTGCTTGTTATAAAAAATGCAAGTGCTGCTTGCATAGGCCAGGAAAAATCCTTGTTTAGACTGGTCTTACTTTCTTTCTTGGACCTCTCTATTTCCCTTGGCCTTCCCTTTTTTCATCTTTTCTGTCTCTAATTCTAGATATTTGCCTAAGGAAATAAAAGGAATGGGGAAAGTAGATCTTGGCACTCTCTGAATTCTCAGTGGATTATCCTATGGAGTGAAATTAAATACACATGACATATAAAAGGGAATGGCCTTTTAATTTATAGCAAAAATCCCAGTTCATAATAAATCCGTTCTTTCCTGTTTGTTCGTGTTCACTATGAGAACATGTCATATGCTTCTGTGAAGCTGATATAAAAGCTCTTTGTTCTGTGTAGGATTAATTTTTTTGAATTGGTGAAGTGTTCTATGTAAATATCAAATAGCAATTGTGGATGCAATTTTAAATTGTTTATCAAATTTACTTGCTTTTCAGCAAAACCCAGTCTATTTCAATAGCTTCTTGTAAAGGCACGGTCCTTCCATCTATAAATCATCCTCAAGTAGTGGTGAAACTTCTGAGATGTCAGGACTCAGAAGGGAGCCTCTTTTGGGATAGTCTTTTCAGATCTCTTTGTGCGAAAAATTCTGCTCTAGAAGTAGATGCCACTATGATTTTTGAGCCCTGGGCAGTGTACAAAACATTTCTTTGCTGAGTTTTAGATAAGGTTTTCAGTTGTAGGCACCACCCAACTAAGACGCTTCTTATTTAAATTTTCTGCACTGTTCCTGACTAAACAGTGTGTGCGAATGTTTTGCTGTAGCGTTTTGCATTCTCGGATTCCGAATTCTCGTGTTGTTTTCTTTTATTCAGGAATGTATCGAGCGACGAGAGAGGGATTGTGAAATGAGCATTGCGTGACTAACTGGTTGCTGCCATACAACCAAGACTAAGAGTTCTAATTCTTTAAAAATCTAAGCACTGCTGAGTTCAAGTTCTTGCCATGTCTTGTGTTCTTATAGGACTTTGGCAAAGGCCTGCCATTAAGAGATGAGACCATCATTTCTTTGCAAAGAGGGTTAAACAATGTGCTTGGGGTATCAATTTTATTCTGTTAGATTATTTTTCTGCAGAAATATGTTTGCAAAGTGCACTGTGGTCAGATCCCAATAAGACCGAATTTGGTAGCACAGGAAATCATGATCATTCTGACACGATTCGTCAGCAAGGCCTTCTAATGTGGAAAGCAATTTTAAAAATATCTAAGAAAGGCCGTTGTGATGGAACAGAAGGATTTTGTTTTTAAAAACCCAATGTCTTACCATAAAAAAATACCAGACCAATAGTGTGATAAATTTATGGCCTGGTCCCCTTCTCAGAGAACCAGCATTTCCTCCCCAAAGGTCAGCTTTTCTCATGTTTAAGTGGGGGCTGAGAAGCCTTTATTTTTTTCCTCTCCTCTTTTTTTCTTTCTTTTAAAGCATATGGGCCAATTCCAGCAGTAACTGCTAAAACTCTTATTTTACCATGGTAAAAAGTAATTGCTACGGTTGCTTGCCCATTATTATTTATAGTTTTCTCCTTTACCGAATGTTTTCCTCCTCTGCGCAATACCGTAAATACACTGTGGGGCAGAGGAAGGTATGATCAGCTTGCCTTTGACACACAGACTCTCAAGCTTGTTGACATTAGTCACATTAATTAATCATTTTATAGACTACAGGTTTTCTTAACAGAAGCACCATCTGATTCAAGCAATTCATCCGCTCATCTGAAAAAACACCCATTCCTGGCATTAAGGAGACTTATTGATACCTGTTGCCACAAAAAACCTCACAGATAGGTCACATGAGGTTAAACTGGCTCTTAGAGTTCTGTGCATGGCAGTCAGGGTTTTCCTGTCATAATTTTGCCCGGTTTTCCACTTCTCTGGGAATCACTTAAGAATATAATGCTAATCTAATGAACTGAAATCCCTCAGCTTCAGCTGCCTTGGTAACATTTTTTTTTTTTCCCCCTTTTGCAGTGAGAAGTATCTGACTACATTCAGCCACTTACATTTTCCTCACCTTGAATATTCAGGTGGTTAGTCGTGCAGGGCATGTGCGGGGAAAAGCACAACTTGGGCTCTGTTTGCACACTAGCTCTATCTTTTGTAGCATGTTCAACTTTGACACCATTCTCTGATGATAATGGTTCTAGGGAACGAAAACCCTATGGAACAAGCTACACACTCAAATGATCACTGAAATTCCTGGTCTATCTGGAATGCCATAGAGTCTTTTTGAAGCCTTTGTGTTAGAAAGTGGCATGTTTCCTGATAGCTGATACTCTGTGTTTTGGATAAAGTCATGGCAAAAATGTCACGCTGAAAAATTGCCCCGTGGATATTTACACCCATTTAATCATCCACTGGAGAAGTGAGGCACAAATCACTGGTGATATGAATGATGTGTGTTGACTTTCCAGCTCTACTGGATGTAGCTGAATCATATGTCTAGGTTAAAAAAAACAAAACATAAACTGTGCTCCATTCTCTGGTAGAGGTTTGCTTTCTTCCCCCTCCTTCCATTTTTCTTTTTCCACCCTGTTTGATTTCTCTGCCTCTGATAAAATGGCAAATTAAAATGGAAGACAGTTATTTCACTTTATTAGGGAATGCTGAATCACGCTGTCTTTGGGTCACAGCTGCAAACAGAAGCATCTTCTCCAGAAGCATGAATTCCACTAAAATTTTGCCTAAAATACTTTCAGTTAAACCAATGGAACCTCTTTAAATGTTTGTTCTTGTAGATGCAGTAAACCCACACGATAAATATTTTAGGACAAATCATGCAGTTAACAGATTAAGGTAAACTGCTAAAGGAAGTTTTACTACAGTTTATACGTTTGTGATGGACCAGCACAAGCTACATCACTGTAAGCCATCTGTAAACACACTGTGCACCTCCAGCCTTTTTTGAGGCTCTCTTCTGTCAAACTGGGCAATATAACAGTATCCTTTGTGGTGCATTCTGTGCATAAATAAGACCGTTGCCGCTGAAGCAGTCTGTGACACTTATTTTGTGAGCACTTACTTTCTAGTTAGTAATTGTATATTTGACCTAATGCACTGTTTGCAATCCTTTCAATTAATGTCACTTGAAACTAAGTCCAATTCCTCCTTCCCCTCACCCAGTGCAGCATAATGGTAATCCAAAACCCATCCAGCTGAGATTTCATCTTACTACGTGTTACACTACTGAGAAGCCTGGCTTAATGTTGTTAATCGGTAGCCAACTTGTCTGCATAGAAACAATCAGTGAAGAAAAATAAGCCACTGTTTGTGCACCGGAGCGTAACACTAAGGATTTCAGCAGGGATACTGTAAATAAAAAGCTCATTACAAAAATAACCATTTATAGGTATCTAAGGACATTTCATTCTTAAGCATGAGTTAAGTTAGCCTCTAATAATTCATCAAAGCTAGGATGTCTAGGACTATGTAAGTTTGGTTTTGTTTCTATGAAGTGCACAAGTCCACATCACAAAGTCAGTGTGAAAGTGGTTTAGGGGGCAAGCAAGTGTCCATAGATCAGAGCAAGGTGGGTGATTGTCAGTGCAGAGGAGACCTTCAGCTCTGTTTTCAGAGAGGTGTTTGTGTGTATACATGTGAATGTGTGTATCTACGCTTCAGAGGCAGGCGTGGCCAAATGGGAATGGCCAAGAGCAGGATCAGAGACAATACTAGATTGGTGAGGAACAAAGATGGAAGGCAACATGGGATGGATCAGAAGCAAAAAGACTCAGAGATGGATCTGGACCAGCCTTTTGTAGTTGGCTGGGGGAACTAACTATCCAGCACATTTTATTTTAGATAATCTCTGTCTTAACTTCTCAGAAATCTGCCTCTCTCATTCACTTTGGGTATTAAAATGGCCTTTCTTCATTGTTCCTCATCTCGGCAGTTTTCAGTGGGGCTGCCAGGAAAGTTAAAACCCTCTTCCTTAGTCAAAAGCATAATCAGGGAACTAAGAGGCCAGGATTAATCTTGCTCATAAATATGTATGAGAACTCCTTTGGGGATTTCTGTTTTTCTAACTATTTGCTTTAAAGGATTATGAGTTTCTACCGTTCCCCAGCGAGACATTTGGTGTTTGCCTCATGCTGCAGTGTGTTGTGGAGGCCAGACCTAATCAGTCTGCTCTTTGACTTTCTGGAAGACTTGTTTTCCACTATTTTGGCAGTTGCCTTTTTTTTTTTTTTTTTGCTTTCCAAGGGGCCCTGCTGAGACACCCACCATACCCTGAGGAACTGTTGTCAGCACTATCTGTTTCCTCCAGGGAATAACAGCAGGGATGCTAGCTCTGTCAAATTAATGTGGGTTAAGGTCACCATCCCCTGGGCTAGCTGGCTGTCTTGCCTTGGAGCAAGGGGAGAGGTTCTCTAGGTAAACAAAAATCTGTATGACAGTGAGCTGACATTCGCACCTACTCAGAATCCTTATTTCAAGTTGCTTTAGGTTGTGTGAGAACACATTTCAATGTATCTTTGTCTGGTCTCAGCTAGTACACTGGAAAATGGGCAGACACTTGAGTAGGTCTGGAATTTCCACCCGGAGAGGGAGAAGCTGCACACCAGCCCATCACGCAGCACATTTGCCTCTGTCAAAACCAGGCGGGTGGATTCAGGCTGATCAATGACTTCGTGCTGGCTGCAGTCACCGATTACTCTGAGACCATTCATAAATTATGGTTTAAACAGTAACCTTTTTCAAGAGCTCGAAACAATTAGGTGCACAGATTGAAATAATGCACTGCCACAGTAGTTTTAAATTGCATGTCTTGAGTATATGATATTTAGTCTTTGCTGGTGGAAGCCTCCATCTGTGCAAACATCATAACTGATGCCATTCTGAGAGAAATTTGATGAGTGGCAGAAGAGAAATAAGTTAATTATTTGGTTGCACATATGGACATGTAATCCCTTGCCAAATGCATTCATTTTTTTATATAAGCAGCTTGGTAGGTGTTTAGATATCCAGTTACAGGCCTCCACAATCAAGTTAATATTGCCAAGACCTCGTTTTGAGGGTCTTTTTATTTGGGTTTTGGGGGGATTTTTGTGGAGAAGGGCGTTGTGTGTACAGCACCCCTCTCCTCTTGTGTCTCTGTTTTTGCCTTTTCAGTTCAGGAACATTCACTTCAGCAGAGGCCCTTTGGATTGCTTTGATAAAAGCATTCAAAAAGATCAAAGAGAAAGTGAGACTCGGCTGGTAGCCTTTCCATTTAAAGCAGTGGCTTTTAGGCCATGTCTATGCCACGGATGTTTGCTGGCAGAGCTATGTTGAGCCAGGTTTGATAAGGAGGTTGATTCCTGTCAGGCAGATGTGTGTCAAGAGAAGCCCTCAAAGCAGATGCAATTTTTCTGCCTATGCGATGTGTACTTGCTTAGCAGGGATGAGCAATAAATGGACCTGAATATGCTCAGCTGTGCAGTTTTGTCAGTTCAAAAGACACTGGCACATAGGAGACCTCGCCCCTCGTGCTGCAGTGGCGCTGACCTGCCCGCAGTGCATTGCTAGCACGACCTCAGCCCACCCTTCAAAGTTTTCACCGATGTAGCTGTGCAGCACGGGAAGCAAAGCAACAGAGCCTAAGACTGATACAGCTCTCTTGGCAAAGACCCTGAAAGAAATATGGTAAAATTAGTCTCTGGCGTTGAACTATCTCCTGTTTTAGCAACTGGTTTAGCCTATACTGGCACAGAAATTCTGTGACACAGAAACTCAGAAAGGCAGGCTTGTTTTTCAGCTGGAATAGGTTTATCGGCTGTACTTTATCTCATTTGCTGGAAAACCTTTATATAAAAGCAAGACATTAGTTTCTCCCCTATAGTTGGGGTTTCATTCAGTAGAAATCCTGCTGTGAAGATCAAGAGAGAGGAGATGGACCTCTAAAATGAGACTGGTCTCGGAGACCTTTCCATTTTTGGTGGAAATGCAGCACTTCAGAGTTTGCCAGAATGGATCGTAATTCCATTGTTCTAATGAATGTTTCCTCTTCGTAATGACTTGAGAATATAGTAATTTAGGCACTTAAGGAGAATTCCTTTCCTGTTCAGGATGTTGTGTTTGTAGTGTAAAGGAGATGCACTTTGGGGAGCGCAGCCTCCAGCTTAAACCCTAAAACACTGAAATGGAATTATGGGCTATGGAAACTGTATTTGACGGTGGTACTGGTCAGGATGCGCATCTGTGCCTGGAACCATGATTCAGAACTGCACCTTCTGGAACAGAAAAAGAAATGGCTCTCATTTTGCAATGAGAATCACTCCAGGCTTGCTTATTTTAAATTAAATTTAGGGCGTGACATTGGTCTCTCCTGCTACAGTCTAGACTAAACTAGTTTTCCTTTAAATGTATTTCTTATTGTGCTTGTTTGTTCTTGTATAGGCACTAAAGATCATCCAGAATGTTTATTCCATGCTAACTTTAATGCATATTACTGAACTCTACTACTGTGAAATCAGGTAAGTGCTCTCTATTTATTTGGGATCTTTAATAAGAGAACTTACCTTTACTGAAAAACAAGCATCTACAATGCTGTTGTCTGACACCTGCATCTATTTGAATAAGACTGGAATTTATGCCTTTACTGATCTACCCTGGATTTTTTTTTACTTTTATTCTACTGAAGGTTTACAGTGTTGCTAGGTTTACTGGACTTCTAGTGAAGGACTTTTCTTTTTTTTTTAATAATTTCTTGAAGATTTCTTTTTTTGCACTGTTGTTATAGTTTTAGTTACTTTTACAAAAGTGTGATCTTCAAGCCTGCTTTTGCAACAGCCCACTCGCTAGGGAGGCTGGTCCAAAGCTCTCTGAAATCAATGGAAAACCTCCAGCAGGTTTCACGAGCTTTGGCTAAGGCATTTTTAGAGCACGTGAAAATGAAGGCTTTTTTGGTTTTTACTGTTGCATTCTTAAATCTGAATAAGTAGAAAATTGGATTTATTACTCACAGAAGTGGTTCTACAGTAACTAAAGACCTGTAGTTCTCTCCTGTAAAGGCTATAGTTTGGCAAGATGTACAGCAGGTAACTCTTATGATGTGAAAAATGTAGACAACCGGATTTAACTGGAACCAAGGCTGTAATTTATAACACAGTCAAGAATGCAATACAGACTCCTCAATCGATAAGCTAATGAGAAAAAAGCCTGCAATTAATTACGAATCAACGGGGTCAATATCCTGTACATGAAAGATATGAAATTGCTAACATTTGGATGAAACTTCTTTGCCAAGTATATTTATAAACCTCACATAAAATATGATATTTATAAAAAGAATAAAAGGTCCTTTCTCTATTCAAAGGCAGCACCTTGAATGCTGATTTCCTTTTGCTCTGAAAATTCAACTGAACTGACTTCATTTCAACAGGTTTTCTTCTGTGTATAAAAGAACCAAAGACATCTTTTTACCTTTAATTTCAGACCTTACAAAGAAGCATAAGAGCTATAAATAGGACTCCCAGGGTGATGTTATCCATGACTTAATGGTCAAAACACCTGAAATGATGAAAGCTTGTGGCCAAATGATTCTCCTAGTAGATGGCAGGACCTAAAGCATTCTAATCGGTGATCTTGGCAATCTAACATCTTGTCACCTTTATAGAAAAAGTCCCAAAAAGGGCAGTCAGGGAGTGAGGAGATGGGCTGGTACTAATAGTTGAAAGCAGCTCATCATCTGCATGGCTCTCCAACTTCAAACAACTCTATGCCTTTATAACTTGCAGAATTGGGAGTGCTACTTACCCGGAATCCTTTTCATCTGGCAGTGATAATTTTTTTTCATATATATTTTATAACACTTCTGCTTTTTATTCGAAAGGCAGAGGACAGCCATTTCCAAGGAGGAAATAATAGTGTTAAACATGTGAATCTCTACTGTTTTTTTTGTAAGTTTGCTTTATTACTTTGCTGCATACTTTCTACTGTCCTTTCTGTGGAGGCAATGGAAATCAGAGGATTCTGTTATAATTATATGCAAAATTAATGAGAGTTGAACTGAATAATAACTGTTCTTGAACTATAACACATTTATTGATATTGGAGAATTTTTTTCAAGCAAGTGGACAAAATACCCTAAAAGACATTGACAATACAGGAAAAGCTTAGGGCTTTATTACTTAGTTTCCCCCTTGTATCTTCACTGTAGAGGCTGCTGCATTTCATTTTTGTTATCATAGCATTTCACAGAGATGCTACTAGGCTTCCCAGGTTGTCTGAGATTCCTAGCGTTGCATGCTTACGTTAAAAATGTGCCAGTCCTGTTTGTTGTTGCAGGGAACAGCGATTTTTTTTTTTCAGTATACAAACAAGGAAATCGAACTCTGCCCACACCATGTTCCTGGGTTCACCGCAGAAGTCCAAACCAATATAGCCATGGGAGTTGCTGAGATGTGATGTGTAAACAGGGTCCCTTTGTTTTCTTCATCTTTTAGGGTTAGTGAAAGAAAATGCGAAAATATGGAGAGAGAGGGAGAGAGAGAATCTGGAAGGGCATGTAAAGGTCAGTGAGCACTGACCCGCTGAAAGCGAGTCCTTACAAGGGGAAAATGTCTGGAGCGAACCATAGTAGAAAATACAGGAATCAGGGTGTTTACTAACTTCTTCAGACTTTCCAAATTCAGAAGCGTGTTGATGGTCAATTTTTCTTTGCCATTGCTATATTTTTATTTTTTAGGAAAGACCCTGGAGCCCCTTTTTATTTAATGGTGAAATACTAATAAATGAAAGTCTTTTAATTTATGGTAAAATGCTACTATTCATCATGTTTACTATGTTTCAAACAGCTATTTATTCTAGTACATCGGTTGATTATTGACTGCAAGTTTAAAACACCAGAATGTTTGATACAAAAATATTCTAAGCCCTGAGCCCTATATGTTGGGAAGGATGCGTAATAACCAATACAGCTAGGGTATGTAGTAATGCATGATTTTAGAGATTAATGTGTCTGGCTGACAGCTTACATCATAAGAAATGATAGGGGTGGTATTTGACTAACGTCATCATCTGCAGTTGCAGCTCTAGCTTCATGCTTCTTCTGTCTGACTTCAACGCAACTATCGTCACACTTGAAGTCAAGCACTTTGTACTAACATTTGAGGAATATTGAGTTGTATTACCTATATGTATAGAATATATTTCTTTTTTCCCTTTCCTTCCAGATCATAATGGTTAAGATGCAGTGTCCCTATCCATCCAAGCCTTCATACCCATGTGAATAGTCCAGTGAGGACAGTAGTGAAGGAAGTCTTCTTGGGATGTTGGCTGCTGTGTGGGTTTTATGAGACTTCCATGAAACCTCTTCAACCTGGGAAGTGATTTTCTTTTCAGGTAGCACTCTGCTGAGCTAGGCTACCTCTGTCAAGGCTAGAAATATTAAATCACCACCAACACTGCAAATTGTTAGGTGAGACAAGCATGGCCTGTCTCCATGTGAATGATGTCCTTGGCTCAAAAAACACTTTTATTACTTGGAACAAGAGTGGCATTTGTTTCCAGTCCTCTTTGTTCTTTCTTACACCACATCTTTTCTCAGCCCCTTCCAACAAAATCTTTTTTTTTTTTTTATATTGTATAATAAAATGTAGATATGTTAGTGCATTGTAATATGTCCATTAGTCTCAAAGGCAGGAAGTAGGAAAACCATAATGACTGTTCACGATTCCATCAAAGAAAACCCTTTTTGGAGTGGAAAATATGTCTCATGATGGTTGTGCCTTATCACAGCGAATAGAATTTCCTATATCATCTAATTCTTTCAGTATAGTTTATATACAGCTGAGAATCTGTTCTGTCACTTATTTTTCACATTCAGACTTCTAGTACTTCCATCTTGGTCATTTCCTATTTCTAAAGACTCAGTTCTGATCTGAGTTGCTATTTCTCAGTTGCAGTGACAGGGAGAAATATTAGTTGGCCTCACCTGGAAGAGGGATTTATTATATAAATGTCCAAGCATAGGCTGTTTTTAAAAGAATAAAAACACAGAAAAAATAATCCCAAATGAACAATAAATAAATGAATGAATGATTCTAATTTAATAGAAGATAATATTAACACAACGCTGACAAATATATTATTGTTTCAGTCAAAATGTTAGTGGCGTCACTGGTGGTGGCAGAGAGCTGCAAACTACCATATACCATTTCACATTTGTATAATTAGCACTGCAAAGCTAGGACTGCTCGTATTTCAAATGCATTCCACCTGCTCAGGAAGTTGTAGATAGATTAGAAATGTCTGTGAAATCTGTCCAGCAAGAAGTTCTGTTACAGTAACATTAGCTGATTTCCATTCAACTCAGAGAAGCACAATCATTGTTTTTGTCTGTATTTTCCTCATTAGCTATTCAAATGAAATTTAAACACATGGAATTTGCATTACTATGACCATATTTTTTCATTAAACTACAGAAGATAATTGGCACCAAAATTAGATTTCGCATACAATCCATGAAGTTAAATCTTTTGAAAAATCTAAAACATAAACCAAACAAACAAATCAGACAAAATCTGATAGCCGTTTTATACAGAGATATCTGCAATTTCAGTCAACTAAAGAATGCTGCCTCCACAACTCCATTATAGGCCACACTTCATTTCTTTTTACTTTCTCTTCAGTTAATCTTTCCGTTTCCTAAGTACAAATGCATTATGACAATAATCAGGTTTTAATTTAAATGCATTCCTTAGTTTATCAAGTCAAGCAGTCTTCCTTCCTTCCTTCCTTCTGATGTGGCTCTTTTGGGGAAAGTGAGGGTAACATCATAGAATTTTTTTCTGTCTTTGTCATTGTTTATTCAATTATTCCTTTAGGGACAGACTGTGAACCTTTAACAGTCATTAGCATGATATGTCTACTGGTACTGATTGGTCTCATGGTGCGAGTAAGAGGGAGAAGAAAAGGGTCTCAGTATCACCTTTATAAGGAATTTGTAACTGACGCAGCACAGAGGAGCTGAGAGAGCTGGGAGAGGGAGACATTTTGAAATATGAAGGTACAGGTAATTTCTTGTCTTACATTATATACTGCTATTTCAAGAGCTAGCAGTGTCAGTCTTTTTTTTTAAAAAAAAAAAAAGAAAGAAAATACTTATCCCAGTATTACAGGCTTCTTGTGCTTTTTTGTTTTCATGACTAAAATTCTGAGACATACTACAGTATGGCAGTTTAATAGCTGAACAGATAACAAAACAGAAAGAGTCAAAGCAGTCTCTGTGGTGGGGTTATCTCTCACCATGCAGGCATGTTCTTCCATCTAAATTTCAAAGGTAATGCAACATTTTCTTCTTCAAAAAAAAAAAAAAAAGAAAAAAAATGGTTATAGTATATATGACCCCTCTTTAGTTACACGTTCATCATTTCCAGCAAGGGAGGTGACTTTTGTGTTGGCAGATGACATTAAGCAACAAGTACTGCTCTGGACAGCAATGAGCCTCTCTCTCTAAGAAACATCTGCTGCACGGGGAAGGCTTGCAGTGCAAAGTGTCAGATGTGTGCTGCTTATATCCGGTGGGCTTAGTTAAACTAAATAGCAAGAATAGCTTTGATTTCCAAGTCTGCTGTTACTTTGTTCCATCACCTTGGTCAATTCAGTTCAGTTTACCAAGTTGTAAAATGTGTTCCATAATATTTACTTGATTTACTGTGACTACATTTTCTGTTATTAGTTTAGGTCTCCTTTGTTCTAGTTATTGTATACATTTATAAGAAATCAAAGTCTCTGCTTCAGGGAAGGTATTGCCTTCATAAATAATGTAGGCAGAGGGAGCAAGAAATTCTAGAATCAATTAGGGGAAGTTGGGCAGCTGGGAACACAGCTAAATAACATTGCCATTTTTGCAAAGGAAGTTGGGGGGTGTTGTGTATTCAACTCACATCTAGTAATTCATGAATAAGTATGTTATCTGCTCTTTCTTCTAAAGGGGCAAACTTAATTTTTTTTATAATTTGATAAAGGATTTTCTGAAATCCTTGAAAGCTTCCAAAAATAATTATATAAACTATATATGTTTTTTATGTGAACTGTACAAAGTAAGCCATATGAAAACAATATCTGGTAGGATTGGGCTTTTTCAAATGTGTATTTTATCAAATTGACAAATGGACAACTTAGTATTTTTTTATATTAAAACAACAGTCCATTTGTCATGAATTTTAATATAAACTAACTTTTGTACTTTCCTCCTTGCATGTCCTTGTACAATCTCTGGAATTGGATTTAGCAGCTGTGTAGATTTATTTAAATGCTGCATCTGGAGTCAAATATTCCTTGTGATACAGCTTTTAAGTTAAAAATACACGTTCATGACTCACACTCAAGTCAGCCTATAACAAAGCTCAGCTTTGTTGTTCAGCTCTTGCGAGGCAGCAGTGTAACAGCATTTTACATGGGTTGCTTGAAACTAGCTACAAAAGGGTATGATGTATAGAGCACTCTCCTGAATTTTTAAAATCTGTTTAATGTCCTGACACAGTGTCTCTTTGGTATAAACTGCTGCCAACAACAAATACAAATTAAGTGTGTCCCCAGCCTGTTTTGTGAAATTATGGCACAACATCTTGAAATTATGCCAGTTTAAGATACAAGCAAAAGCGCTGCTGGCTCTGCTTTGCTACTGTAAATGTAAAACATTAAAATGATGATTAATAAGAAATTGGTAGAATTCAGTCCTTCCTAGGAAATTCAAAGACCTAACAGGGAAGGGAGGCAGAAATAGGCATCGTGGCTCCGGGGTCTGATTTTAATGTTTTCTTGAAACTTGATTCTTCTGTGCCTGAAATATGCCAGAAGTTAGGGAAGATCAGTAGCATTTGACTGCGTGCCCTAGGAAGGCAGGCATTGCTCTAGGTGGTGCTGAGTGGTAATTTGGTTTTGGTGCTGTTTTTCCTCGTCTTTCTTATCACCTCTGCCAAATTCACTTTACTTTGTCACTGTTTGGTCTGTGACCTTTTTATCTAACTTGTTTCTGGGGTTCATTAGTTATCTTCCTTCGTTACTGTCATCATCTAACCTGAGTGCTTGCCACTGCTTATACATCCTTCTCCAAAGGTAGGGACCATCATCCAAATCCAGGAGAAAATGCTTGGCCAACATTAAGAGCTAAACATCAGCTAGTAGCTTAAAAGTCAGTAGACTGAAGAGTTGGTCAACACCAGCTTTTTTCCATTTTTGAACAAGGTTAAGTGGGAGCTTGGAGACACCTCATGTCACAGGGAGACATGAGAGAAAAGAAGGAAGAGAAGCCTTTTGAGAGTTTCACTTTACTGTCTGAAAAACCGTACTTACTTTTATTCTTTCCTTAAATCGGTTTCATCCTTCCTCCAAATGTTTCTCTTGCTGCCTATGAGTTTTAGAATAGCAAGAGCATGTAACCCTAGCCGCTGCTCTGGTGAGTGATTCATATTTTCAAATTCCATTCAACACATAAAGTATGAGGTATCGTTACTTATCTGTTATTATCCTAACAAGATTCCACTCTAGGCATTCATTTTAATTGCTCAATATATTTATTCTTCAGACATCCTCTCTCCCCTGTAGTTTGGAAATGTGGATGGATCTGAATGACGTACAAGCAAAATCTGACTTGGGGTATACTGATATGGATAGAAAATATATTACTGTTTATTTATATGATAGGTGAAATCCAGAGAAAAGAACAGTTATATCGTTTACGCAGAAGACCCTTCAAAAAAAGAGTATTCACTGACACTGCTAGAAATACCCACAACTTAATTATGATCACATTTAGGTAACTTAATACTTCTGTAGCCAGTACTTTTTGTTTTGTGACTATGTCATAGTTGTGCAACAAAATTGAAAAGAAATAAGTAACATATTTGGGGTGAATTTCACATCACGAAGTTGAAGTATATCATTTCCTTATAGTTAATACGGCAAGAGATTTAAAATGTGTGTTAATTAATAGATACAAATTACTGTAATCACATCAAGATATAAATTACCATAATCATGTCCGCTTAAGTCTTTCAGTGATTATAATGCCATCATTTTAGTGTCATGTTTCTAACAAGATACTAGTTTCTTGTTGCGAGTAGTTTTGGAATTGGTTTAACTGCGTATCTTAAAGCCCGTTGCTCTTGGGGGACACAAATATTGCTTTCAGTGGCAAAAAAGATTTATAAAGGCAACAGCAGTTACTGTAGGTGGATGTGCAAATCGGGTAACTGTGAGTCCATACTGACCTAACTGCTGGTGTGCCATGCCACCGCTACCCCTATTTTGAAAACCGTTGTGGTGATTGCCCAAGGAAACTGGAATCCACGGAGGCCTCCAATGCTAACATTGGCTTCTCCCAACTTAAATGAAAAGGGGTGGCGGGAAGGGAAAAACTTTCAGAAGAGGAGATCTGATGTCTCTAATGCACAGAGAGCCCTGAGGCAATGGGATTACAGGGATTTTCAATCACCATTTTCTCCATTGCTGTTACGAGAGCCCTGGAATTTACCAGGGCATTGCACGCGTGCAACACAGAGGTCCTCGAGAGAGAGACATACGCCCACGCTACTGTGGACATTTAGAGTGACTTGAGAAAATTGTTCTGACAGTGGAAAGGGCTGCAATTTTTCTACAAATTTAAGGGTGAACTGCTATACTATTTAGCTCCTGCTTTCATCGAAATTAATGTGGACTTTTGTAAGCCAAACAAAGGAGAGGGCTATGTTTTGTAACATTTTCCTAAGCATGGCTTTTCCCAGTGTAGGTAAGGGAGAAGGAACCGTTTTACACTGGAAGCTTCCGCTCTGTAGTCAAAGGAGAGTGTTCACAAGTTACAGATGTTTACTGCACCAGGGATTCCCCACCACCACCACCCTTTTAGGGCAATTGTAAAAAAATAGCTGTTATTAAAAAAAAAAAAAAGTGCTTTCTGAGTCTAAACTGATTTCCAAACTTCTGATTTGCTTTTATTCAGCTCCTTGCTTGATAGCCTCTTTGACCATCTGTTATTTAAATAAATGTATTTTTGAGAAATATATTGTCCAGTGAATACTTTTCCTTATTTCCTCTTAATGGCTGGCCCTGTTCATTGAGAAGAAATATGTAAATAATATTATTATCAGGGAGCAGAGTTAATAGCCTTTAAAGGCTTAAATTCTGTGAACAATCATGCCCATGAGGAACTCCTTACACAAATAGTCCTGGTAAACTCAACAGGACTCTTCATGTGGTAAAATTACTCATGCGAGTAAGTGTTTGAGAGCAAAATGTCAGTGTTCCTCTCCCACATTCCTCCTGTTCCTCCATGAAAGAAAGACAGAACATGAACATCAGATGGCATTTTTGGTCTGATATGTCCCAAATAAGGATTAAATCTAGACTAAAGAACTTTTTTGAATATTTGTTGTAACTATTAATTATTGAAAATATTTTGAATTTTCCTATTAGTTTCCTAGCTTTTAGTTCTTGATTTAAATCATCTGTAGTGTTCCTACTTAGTGTATTCACTTGGTATTTAATGTTTATAATATCTGCTTATTACAATTTAACAGCCTCGACAGTTAGTTGCATTTTACTTAAAGTGGATTTATTACTCTAAAAAGGTTCTGGAATGAGTGCTTTATCAAGAAAAAATACCTCAATCTTGTGTCCTGCTAAGTAGGCATACTGCATATTTGTTTAATTGTAATGCATATTCAAAGCATATACAATAAGCCATACTATGCTTGTTGAAGACATAATATCTGTAGAAAGCTGTCATTTTTGTTTGACATGAGGTTACTCCAAAAGCTGCTGTTTCTCCTGCAGGTACTGAAGTTATCCAATTACCCTTCTTATTTACTTATTGCAATTGGTGCTTTCTTGGTACATTTGTTTCACGGATACATGTTTTAATTAATTGAAAAAAACAGCTATTTTTCTGAATCAGTCAGTAAAACTGATCACAATAGACCTGTGAATTTTCAGAAGCAACTATGCAGGATTTCCCATAGTGTTTTTTGGGGGTTTGGTGGTTTGGGTTTTTTTGGTCTACTGTATCATCTTTGATCCTAATGGTGAAATGAAAAGTAACTGCATTTAATTTAGGCTGACTGTGGGTGAGCTCTGTACCTGACCTACAGCTGCTGA
>Ga0181612_109567_pt1 | contig 27859 bp, 16 predicted proteins | sample HoacroProtozoa21_FD_119630 | JGI IMG/M metagenome (GOLD analysis project Ga0181612, IMG submission 119630) | Hoatzin crop microbial communities from Cojedes, Venezuel. Combined Assembly of Gp0051906, Gp0051904, Gp0051908
AGGACACAATAAAAGCAGAGACATTGCTCTAGACAGAAGTATAGCTTGAGTGTGGCAAGGCCTGAAGTCCTGCAGGAATATTTGAAAAGCCATAGGTAAGAGATTTGTCAGTGACCAGAGCAAGACTCTGCCTACACAACCTCAATTTAATAGCGCTTAACAGAACTGAATTTCATAGAACATACCTTCCCAGGGAACCAGCTTCACCTTTATAGGTGGAACATAAACATGTACTGAGGACCTAGTCCTCTTACCACTGTACCACAACTGAACTATGAAAGTTGCTAAATTATAGACATCCTTATAACAGTCCTAAATTAACAGAGATTTCAGCTGCCTCTGCAAACATAGATCTTCATGCAGCTGAGTGTACAACTTGATAATAGAGGCGAATAAAGCAACAAATGGTAATTATTTTGCTAAGTTTACTTATTCTAGTAAAATAGACACTGTTACTTGCCTTCAGTTCTCAAAAACAGCAGAAGGAATTTTGTTTCAATGTGTACTCAGATGTTTCAACTTCTAAGGTATTAAAAAAAGTATCCCCTTGACGCAGAGGACAAGAATCTTTGATTTTGCTGCAGAACGTGAATGTTCCGGAAAATCACAAATGTGAAAGCAGAAGAGAAAACCGGGAACCGCCCCGGAAGGTTTACCTACACAGCAAGTGCGTAAGGCTGCGCAAAAACATGAATGCCATATTGCCCTTTGTTCAAGAGTCTTGTGGTATTTCACAGACCTTAACGTGCTAAGGCCCAAAACATACCATTAAAGCATTCTCATTCAGGCTTGCCACAGTCACAGAGTCGGCACTGGATACTCGACCTCCTTTCCTGTGAGAAGTCCTACCAGCAGCACACAGAAACAACCTGCCTCTCAAAAGGCGACTGTACACGCTCCTCTGTGGGCATCAGCTGGAGAGCAGAACAACAGCACCTTCATACACCATATCACCTGCTACTCTCATCAGGTACGCACACGCAAACAAATCTCTGCTCATAAAGGAAGAAAAAGAAAAAGCAGCACTTCTGAAACAGACGTTTTATTTCCAGGATTACCTAGTAAAAACAGTAACAATTAGCAATGGCATTTGCATCCAAGTAGGCCAGTCAAAACTTCTTCTCTGAAAACTCTAGCTCTACAGAAAGCAGTATCTATTTCTCAAGATGCTTCCACTGCATTTATTCTCTCCGTAAAAATACTAGTTATTACAGAGCAAGTATCTGCTGCTTTTACCTTGGCTCTATGTAGGTATCCTCCACTTGGAAGGCATCACAAATGTACAGGATTTTGATGATGATAAACAGCAACTTTCATGCTATTTGGTTCTGACATTTCCCTGCAGAGCCTGTGTGCACCTGCTTACCCTGGCTATTGGGCCACTCTGTCCAAACCAGGAGATGTTGCCTGCAACCTGGTATACAGTCAGCCATTAGTCTAGTTTCTGGAGGGGACATCCAGAAGTTCTCAATCCAACTCGTATACCAACATATTTCATCTCAGTGTGTGTCAGTCACAGAATCTGGCTATCTCCCTTTGAAGTTAATACAAAGGAATACTTCTCCTGCCTCCCTGCACCCTCTTAGGAATCAGACATTGCTTTACATCTAATAGATAGATCTCTGTGTGCCTTTCTTCCCCTTACATCTTGTCAAGCTCCAATGGTTTTTAATTTTACTCTGCAAATTCCTAAAAGGTGGGTCTTTGTCGCTTACTGATGCTGATTACAGGACTTTTAAGTCTCAACTAGCACGCAAAGGAGGGCTCTCTGAATTTCTCTGCCACGGTCAGCAGTATCTTTACTGAAACTCAACAATGACAGCAAAACAAATTAAAAAAAATAACCCAGCAAACAACAGGATTAGGGACCTACCAATCAATAAAGTTAAAATTATTCCCTCTCTAAGAGAAAAGAAACAAATAAAAAAGGGGAAAAAAAAAATCAGTTCCTCAAGTCCAACACATCTGTTTCAAGACAATTACTTGCTAGCAGCAAAACATGCAGTTACACAGTCCCCTCGTACCCATACTGGCAGCTCCTGCAAGCTTGTGATTTCTGATCTGTTATTGTTATCATGTAATTTCAGTTTTCAGACAGATCATCCCACAAGGCCCCTCCTCCTCCTGGCTCAGCCGAGAACCCTCCATGTCCATCTGTGGTCTCTTACTGACTTGACAACACAGACCAGGAGTCTCTTCCCTGACGCTCTTCTCTCTGCTACTTGCACTCTTGGCACATCGCTGAGCCCAGAGTTGTTTTCCTTATTTGAAGGGTGGGTGGGAAAGGGATGGGGGAGGGAAGGTCTACACAGAGACAGGAATGACAAGGGGGACACGGCTGCTTACACTCCTTTGTACAGAGCTCCCCTATGTGATAAGGCGAAAAGGCTTTTTTTTTTTTTTTTTTTTTTAAAATCTTTCCATTTAATGTACTCAAAACCTAAAATACACTGGCAGTGCACCTGAATTAAGCCACAAAAAAGATTAACCAAAAAGCCAACAATGACAGGCAGGCTATGCAGCCCAGCTTACATGGCTTCCTGGGCAAAATAACCTATTATGAATAGCAAATGATAAAGAATCTATTGCACAAAATGACACAAAGGTCTTGGCTTATCCAATCCAGCAAAGCAACTGATCTCTAAAAATCGGTTAGAGCGAAGAATCTTAGGAAGAGGTAGGCTCTCATTAAGCTGATGAGCACACTGGCACAGAAATGAGTCCTAAAAATCAGGCAGGATGGAAACCAGCTGTCTGAAAACCATCAGAGAAATGGAATTGCAGGTCAGAATCCCAAGAGCAGCAGCAGAGGTGGGAACAACTGCTTTAGATGGGAGTTGTATCGGCTTTTAAACGCAATATAGAGATAGTTGCTTATGACAGAGGAGGAATTTACAACACAATAGGTCCCATCCCGTTCCTGTCAGGGAGTTTTATATAACAACACCGATTAAGTCCTATCAAACCAGATCAGTATGTATCTTGTGTCTTTCATTTGTTAAACAGACATGGTATTGCCATACCTATTGCCCTCTTGGGTGCCAGCTTCTGAATATTCTTCTTCTAACTTGTTGGTTAACATCCTTAACACTTGTTGCACATAATCTAAGCGTCAGGTGGCATCAAGTGGCCCAGCAGCCCGTAAAGTAAGGATTAATGATTTACAGACTAAAGGAAAGAGATACAGATTGACTCAAAGACCTCCTAATCTATATTAAGCAGATCATGTGAATCTTCAGGGCACCAAACTTAAATATGAATGACTTTCTTTCCTTGCGTCACTGCAGTAGAACCAAGATAAGCAGACCCAAGTGTTTACTGAAGGCTCAACAAATCATTTCGTGGGCAAATAAGGGATTTTGTCTGGATAAGTACTACAGGACTGCACTTAGACTCGAAATACTAATTCTCTAAACTCAGCTAAATCTACACCTGGCTGCCTCCAGTGGGGTGTTTACTCACAGGGAGAAGATACCCAAGTAAAACTGACTTACAAGAAAACATTGGAAGGGTTTGATGGGAAGCAGCATCTATTCTCTGCAGGCTAGACAACGTCTAAGGCAGCTCCCCATGAGCTCTCATATTTTCCAGATTCTGTTCCCCCATAAGCTCCAGAGGAAGCTGGCAGAAGAACTTCCAGCAGAAACACAGCTTCTTATAGCTCAACATACTCTGTTGGCACAAGTATCATCACAGCATCAACAAGAGGGAGTGAACCAGCTCTCAGCTACCTCCTTTCTGAAATTCAGCTGCAAGCTCTCAATCTTCCCAAGTGCTACTGCCTTATATTACGATGCATTTTTCATTTATTTTATCCCTTTCAAAAGGCAGATGAATCCATTCACTTTTATCCAGTTAGAGATGTGAACTCACAACTAAACAGAAGAGTAAGAAAATAGCAAGAAGAGTCACTGCATTGAACCAGCTCAGTGAGAAAAGGCTACTGAAACATGAAGGAGCTGGAAAAACTGTCAATGCTTGCCAACAGTGGACTTGTGTGGAGTGCAAGCTTCTGTCTTTCCCTCTTCATAGAAACAAACCCACAAGAAAGGTGATGCAGAAGCCCAGTAGTTTCTCAAGATTTATTTTGATCGAAATTCACAGCAGGAACTGAGATGCTGGTATGACCTGGCACTCTTCTGAAGCCTTGCAACTTTGATTTCTAGGTGCAGAGTGCACAAGTTTGCCCGCTGTGAGCTCATGCAACATCTATCTTTTCACATAGAGGAGAGAAATGGTAACTTGTTAATATGGCAGAAGTGAGTTTTGAGAGGTCTTAAAACACTTAGGTAAAAAAAGACTTTTCAAAACCAAAACTAGCTCTCTTACCTATTTATATGGCTGTTCCCCACCTCCCACTCCAAGACTACTCTTCCTTTGGTGTGCAAGAATAACTCACGAAAATATTCAAAGAAACCGAATGTTTTAAAAACCGAACAGATGCTTTCAAAGGAGAACAGATTCCAAACATTTGATATTTTCCTGAATATTTGCTTACCACCCTTACTTTGTTAGGAAAAAAAAAATACAATACACAAATACTTGATGCAGCTACATACAAAAGCCATCCAAATTTCACACTCCACAATCTGTAGATGATGATTTTTCCGGGCATCTGCAGCTTGGCACAGCATGGAAGCCAAGCAGATTTGTTGCTGAAGCAGGCCATAAATTATTAAATAAGAAATATATTTAAGAATAAGGCTTCCATCTCTCTCCCGCACAGCAGCTGCCGCTGTTGCTGTGTCTGCGTGAGCGGCTGCTGCTCGGGGATTGGCCACCCCGGCACGTCTGTGCCATTGGCTCCATTTCCAGGCTGCGTCACCGTGCCAGTCGATGGCCAGATTTCAGAAATAGGTGTGTGCATGTTTATCAACCCCAGGCAAGCGAATGCCATCACGTTTCAGCTCACAGTAAAAAACTTGACCAGAGAGAGTTAATTAAAAGGAGATATTCGCAGAAGGCAACCCTGCAATAACAATTAATAAGGGCTGAATCCTGTAGGCACTTCAGAGGTGAAGGGGCTCGGCTCACTGCAAATTACTGTAATCGTTCAGATTACAGAAATATTCATACTAGACCATAAATCTGTTATTCCTCTTCAGGCAACTGGGCTGAGGATGATTACCCACCCCCCACCTCCCCGTGGGGAATGTTCTGTAAATGAATTCAAATCCAACTTCCGTCAGACAGCTCCTTCTCCCTTGCTTCTAATCAGTTTCCTGTTACATGGTAGCTTTGAGACTTGACAACACAGACTCACAGCGGCCTTGGTTACTGGTTTCATACATATTCAGATACACTGTGCCTCTGCAGAAATCAGGTTTGCTGCAGGAAGGTCCAATATTTATGCATTATTCTGGAAAGAAAGGTGTGATGGGCCAGATCTTGTGTACAAAATGGCTGCATTTCCAGGAGGAACAATTCAACCCCTCACCCTTGTTACAGTAGTCATATACATAGGTATATGCAAACAGACCACAAAGTACTACAAGATAGTAAACGGTGCTTTTTACCTGTGCCGCTCTGTCTACAAAACAAAACCAATATTCACACAGATATTTACTTCTTAAGAAATCCTTGTACCTTTCCTCCAGCACGTGTAATGCACAATTTAAACATCCCAGTCTTTTCTTCAGTGGCAGAAATAACGAACATGGTTTGCCTCACTGTAGCTAGTACGTTCTCAGGTACGTTAGTACATAAGGCCTTGCTCTGCTATATGCACATGTACGTCGGTGGAGTACCTGCACAGCCAGTGTCACACAACTATCTACGCTTGCTAAAGCCGTATGTATGGGTCCAGTTTGGGAGCACTCACTTGTATTCATCATAAACCTCCTGCTTGGGAAGGGATGTCTCAGGGTGCTCTTCCAAGGTGTTCCGTATCCACGAGAAGGCGTGCATCTGCTGGGCACGGCTGGACGACATGGAGATCTGATCGCTAGTGAAAGAAGAAGCAGTGCCAGTGAAGACTTTGCTCCATAGCTCCCCCTCAGTCACAAGACTTCAAATTGTCTGCCTGCACAGGTGGAGGGACACCAGAGACAATGAGGGCCAGTACCTCACACGTTGAGCTACTGGGCTTGAGGCATGGGCAGCAGTTATCTCCCTCTTTCATCTACAATTTAACACAGAGACTCCACACTCCAGTTCTTGACTGATATACAGCTGCGAGTAGACAGTGATGGGTGAGAGTTCACGCACTTTCCCTCTTATTACTGTTCCTTACTGTCCACATTTAAGCTTTTCCCACTCAGTTTGCCAGCTGCCCCTTGGAAACAACCAACTTCCCCAGCTGACGCTCAGAGTGCTTCCCGTAGGCACCTGTCTGCCTATAACTATCCTACTGGGAACACATACTAAATTTGTGATGTTGTGATCTGCATGTTGCTTTTCTAGACCTTCCTTTTGTCAAACAAATGTTACCAGAAATACCAATAGTTCCTTCCTTCCCCCACCATCACATTTGTGTTGCTATATTATCACTGCCTACATAAAAAGCAAAGGAACGATCACACTTAGTCTGCAAAACACTTTCTCTGATGACTCTTGCATTTTGGGAGGTTTATATTTACAAGCTATTCATGTACTAAAGATTCAAAAGTTAAAAAAAAAAACCCAAAACCAATCGTCAGGAAAAGAAGAGTCCTTAATGTTTAGTAAAGGCTGCTTCTGCTACCAAACATGTCATGTGAATGGTTCCTCAGCGGGTAAATGCTACAGGAAGTAAAAAAAGTTTTCCATACTAGCTGCTCACGTTCACACACTCACACACATACCTTTTGTCTCCATTGTTGGGACCCGAAGGCAGCTGAAGGTAGAGGTAGAGTTTCTCTAGGTCTGTAAACTTCTCAACTTCTTGCTGGATAACAAAGGTGTTTTAGATAACAAAGGGTGAGGGAGGCAGGGGAAGAAAAAGCAAACAATAAGAGTTGAGCTTGACAGCTGAAAATTTTTATGCGACAGTGTATTCCTAAATGATATGACAATATTTACTTCTGTGAAAGAATGCGACTGTGACCAGTCTGGGACCAGAAACATGATTTTCTATTTTACTTGCACACACCACGCACTAGAAAGTGCTGGTCACCGTTACAAAATCCACATGCAACAAAAACAGAAACAGAATCTGGAAAAAAATGTCAGTAACGGATCACTTCTGTAACCAGCCACGTAACATGAAAATGTTATCTTCTCAGAGCACACATGAAGCATCTCTGAGAACACAGCATCAAAAATAGCTATGCTGTAACAACGCAGGATGTCAGACATCATCCCATAATCCACTATGTATTAATAGTTAAGCATCACAGACTTCAATGAAGATGCTTTAAAATCTATCTGTGTACATGGTATTTTGGTTTCCTTTGGAAATCAGAGTCATTGAACAGCTACTGAAGAGAAGCCACGCAGTTAACGTGAACCTCAGTGACGCTGAACTCCTCCTCCAGAGGATACCAGCTGAGGATCAGACACAAAGCAGTTTTACCTGTTGTTGCTACATACAAACTAGCTTTTGGTCATCTGAAACCAGCTACACGGACTTAGAAACATGAGGAAAATCAGTTGCGGTAACACGCTCAGGCCTGCTCAGCAGCAGCGGGAGTAAAGCCGTGCAACAAGGAGCAAATGGGTTCTCCATCAGGAAGATGCTGCAGCAGCACTGCATGAGGTGGTGCACCACCAGTGCAGAGACAGAGACTCCCATGATCCCTTTTCAACTCAGAATACAGCTTCTGGATTGCGTTGATTCTCTTTTCCTTCACAGGCGTCTTACTGCCAATGTAACCTTTTCCAAAAGGAAGAGAAAAGCAGCGAGCGGGACCCACAAGCAGCGAGACCTGGCTGTTTACTCCAGCAATGAGCAGAACAGAGAGCGGGGAAACTCTCAACCTGAACTTCACTTAAAACCAGGGTTCCCTTCCCACCCCAGTCATGTCCACATCCACCTCGCTTCAGCTGGCACAAAATTAACAGCAGTACTTGTGAGCAGTGAGGTCCCACCTCCCTGCCGCCAGCTCTGCGCCCAGGCATGGGTGTGTCCCCCCCCCCCCAACCCCTGACTCTGGGGGAGGGCCTGGGGGGACAGGGGCTGGGCTTGCTACGTCCCCCCATCTCACCCCACCCCAAAACTGCTCCACCAGCCATGTGACAGGCACGCTCGGAGCCAAGAGAAACGCTTCCAGCAGCAGCCAGGTAACAGACACGGGATTTGCTGCTTTTACAAAGCTGCAGCAAACCACAACATTGGGTGGTTTTTTTTTTCCCCTCTGACGAACTCCTGAAATGTGCTGACACTAATTTCTGCACAGCTCTACAGCAGCTTACGCAGCAGTGGTGCTCAGACCACCAAAGATACAGAAAGGTATTTCTAACGGGTGCGTTTTGTCCAATTCTGTGTTCTTGCTTTCCTGCATAGATCGCTGAATTTGTTCTGGTGGGTTTTCCTTTAACAAACCCATTACTCAATGTTCTTCAAAGAAAGAATGCACAGAAAATTAATCATATATTTATGAAAAGATAGAAGTTCAACAACTGCAAGAAAATTTGCACATGTTTATGAGACCTCCTCTTCTGCGAGGGACTTAGCTGCTTTTTGTTTTAAACAGCAAATGCCAAAGCAGCACACCAGAGGACACAGTTTGGGTGAGATTACCGTGCATGGCAAGCACTCATCCATGCGTCAAAAGCATCCTGGGCAAAAAAACCAAATATACTCCCAATGACTGAGGTGGAAGACAACCTCTCACTTCAAAATCTAATGTGCTGGAGCGCAACACAGCAAGCAAGGTTTTAGAAGAAACATTAAACCTTTCATCAACACATACTGTGGTAGCCTCAGTGCCCACTGCAGCTGAAGCAGCTTCTGCTGTGTGCTGGCAGAAGCAAGGGGCTGTGTGGAAGGGCCCTGCCTGAGCCATGGAGGCTCTGCTACACGGGCCCCGCCCATCAAACCCCCGAATTAAAAAAAAAACCACAGCAAAACACCCCAATGATACATGGGTAGAGAAAAAATTTTACTGGGATGGTGTTAGCAGAGCTTTTTCCAAAGGATGCAAGCGAGCCAGAGACTCTCATCAGCAAAACTGCACCCCTCGAGCTGGGGCAGCTGAACATCAGGGCTTTCCCGCACCCTCCGCAGAAGCAGCTGGACAGCGATGTTATCTCACTGTTTTCACTCCAAACCCACTCCTCGCCATGCCTGGCCCCAGGCAGCACACTCTGTCCAGGTCCTCCAGCTCCCAGCGATGGCTGTGGGGAAGCCCCTCTTCGAAAGAGGAGAGTTAACCCGCAGCCAGGAGTTGCAGGCAGTTCACGGAGGTAATCCTACCTGGGTGATAATTAGATAAACCTAAGCTTATTAGAGGAGACAGAATCTGTTTAGAGAAAATCATCTTAAAACTGAAGAAGTGGCAGCAAAGGGATGGAGTGTGACAGCCAGTGCAAGTAGATTCAGGAAACACATTTTAGAAGTGGTTAACCATTGTATTTTGTTTAAGCTGTTTTTTCTGAATGTTTCTAGAGCTCTAAAACTTGGTTTACAACCTTGGTAAGTACACTCTCTTCTTCAATCTCGGCCAACAACCACCACTTCTCAGTGCTAAAGGTCTGGTCAATTCACCAATAAGTCTGTTACCACAACTCTTCAAAGTATCAAAACTTTCAAATTTCTTTATGCAATCAGAAAAGAATTTGGGAAAGTGCAGGAACATTTCAGCTGGCCTACTCATTCATCCCGAGTTTTTATTTGTGCTGAGATGCTAAAATGCATATGAAAATGAAGAAAAAGAAAGAAGAACACAAAATCTACTGTAAATTTTCTCCACCCCACTCCCCAAACAGGTCGAGTGTGGAAAAAAATAGGTCAATAGAGCGGAAAAGTCACAGCATCAAAAGGTAGACTGTGATGCTGGCATCATCCTGGACAAATTCCCCTTTGCATAGCCCATTAAAGCTTATGCTACAGTAGTTTTAAAACCCATGCAGAACTTAAAATGTCTGTGGAATCCTTTTCCCCTACTCAAAGGGACCTAAGTAAAAATTTTTCTTGAAGTTTCCTGATCTTGACTGAGTGGTTCTATCAAACCAGTGAAGACTGCCCAGTTCTCCAAAGGCGATTCATACACCGTATTTCTTGAAGATGCATTACAAAAATGCATAAGCACGCTAAACTGCTTGCAGGACTGAGGTGTAAAGCCATCACAAAGCACCACCTCTGCTACTCTTGGTTTTCACACATTATATTTATCTCCTGTAATTGGAACCACATTAAATAAAGGAAGATTCAGTGAAGATGGGCAGCAAGCAGTGTTCATACTTCTTTCCACAACTTGGCTTCAATTTAGCCAAAAAATACATGAACTATCTGAGTAATCTTATATTCTGAGACAGAAAAACTAAGGACAAAGAATGAGAAACCTCAAGTCACAGTTAAGTAATGAGTTTCAGTAACTTATGAAGGAACAGAAACCTCTGATACTTTTGTTTTGACAGTTACCAAATATAGAAAGTTCACTAAAGAAATGCACAAATTATGTGGCAAAAATTAAACCAGAGATCCATTTATATTTGCATTACCAGCGGCCACACAGATCTGCTCCAAATAATCTGTCCTTTTGCTGCCCATGACAGACACAGAACAAGGATCTCCTACGAACAGAGTCCACTTCCTTTTTCATTCTAACAGGCACTTTGACTGAGCAAATAAACAGCTGTGAAATAAACCAGGATGGCCAAAACATTGTGGGTTTTTTTTTAACATGAAAATAGCAGATTTTGACATCTGGTTCCATTCTGAGAGACACTAACTAGACACTGCAACTTTTCGCAGCACAAAGAGACAAACTGAATGTGGTTAAGGACTTCACCTGTGTTATAGGAAACCTGAGTTTATTCATGTTCCTGCTTGAACCAGAGAACCTAGAGACTGGAGCATGAGTCTCCAGAATCACAGAGTACCATTTAAGGTTTCCTGACCTTGGTGGACTGGCACTCTCTGTCTGGTTTTCTCCGACTGCTGATCTACTGTCAGGTCACAAACATTAGTGAAGTTTCATCCTAGAGTTGTCATAAGGGATTACCATGGGAAAACTCCAGGGAATGTGCTTTTTCTGGAATGTTTTAAAGAAGAAAATATTTAGTCAGGCCAAACGTTAAATAAGACAGAGGAAGAATATGCCAAGGAACAATTAGCAGAATTACAACTTCTCCAAGGAACACAGTGAAAAACAGCACTGAAATTTGAACTATTTCATATTTCCACAATGAAGGTTGAATTACAGGTTATTTCTGTCCTCGAGTATTGGTGAAGAGAAGCTGAAGGCCAAAGGCACTGCTGCAAGCTTTTTGCAAGACTATTTCAGAGAGGATGGACTGATCTTAATGTTTCTTTCCATATTTTGAGTATTTATAGATAACTATAATCGAAGTAAAAAAGGCTATGCCAATAGCAATGTAACTTGCACCTACTGGCAGACTGGTTCTAAAACTCTTCATACTTCAGCAGAACAAACATCTATTATTTAACACCCAGACTAAGAATAGCAAAGTAGTCAAGCAACCATTTCCCCACTTTGTGAGCAGAGAAACAAGAAGCAAAGGTTAAATTATTTGCTCAAGGTCAGACAGTTCATTGGAAACGTGATCAAGACAGAAAATAGCTAATACTTGAAACAGAACCTATTTTTCTAAAAAACTGCTAATCAGGTGCTAAATATTCCAAGCGAGCCCTAAAAACACACGGCAGCTTTGTACGATGGTGTCCAAGCACAGCTGCCAAAGCTTCATAGAGCTTCTGCTTATCTCCTGTAGGGCCAAAAAAGACAAGGACAAGCTACCACCTCTGCTGCTGCAGGACCACGGCACATGGCTTCAACAGATCGTACACGCTGCTGCTGCTGCCCACACCGTAACTCCTCCAGCCATCAGCAGCTCTGGTTTTCACAGCCATCGATCCAGCACTCCCTCACCAGCACCCACCTCTTTTCAGAGGACTAGGGAAAGAAACCTTAACCTTCTTGCTGAGCAATTCTACAGAGCATACCATTTTCAAAACCAGGTTCAAGAGTTCACTTAGTATGTGGCAACAAAGAAAACAAGTGAAGTCATAAGAGAATCTACTGCTAGACATGTTTACTACAGTTAAAAAGATGTTATAATGAATTTTTAATGGCTGTTTACACCACAATTCTTGCTAATTATCTTTTTTGGATTGCACAGCATACAATGATTTTCTTATGATCTTCCACAAACTGACAGTATGTCAGAATGTAAGTGGTGCAGTACAACAAGTAAAAGGCAGGTAACTTTGGTCTCCGGTCTGAGTAATTGCAGCCCCAGTGCCCTCATACTGTTTTCCATAGTCCTCTGCTGCTAGCTACCTCCACAGCAAAGACTCCTGCCATCACCTCTGTCCCTCCTGCCTACTTCTCTCTCCCGCTATCCTATCCCGAATTAGGCAGTCTACGTGCTAAAGAGCATTTGTGTGCGGCTCTGCACACTGCAGCTGTGACTGGTGCTACCAAACGCAAACGGCAACAAGCGGAGTCTGATTTTTCTCCACTGGTGGTTTTTTCTCTGAAGATTGCTAGCAAACTGATCAAGTTTAAATGCTTTAAGGTATCATCAGCACTTCCCAATGTGACTGAAAGCTAGTCCCAAATCTCCTCCTTACAGTAAGGAGGGAGACAAGGGACAGACACTGTCCCTTTGTGCTTCCTGAGACTGATTCAAAGGCCCTGCAAAGGCTTCCATCTGAACCAAACAAGTACGAACGTGCACTTTCAGGAAATGTTATGAGCAGCCCGTAAGCTTGGCACCGGGCTTTCTGCAGGCAGCTGGTACCCCAATCACAGCACCGCTCCGACAAACCCATACACGTTCCACCGGAGGCAACCTGCTCATCTACCTTCTGCAGGACAAAACTGGACAGGCCTGCAAGGAAGCTCCACACAAGTTATTCAGAGCTGCATAGTCACAGCCTTTTAGTTTAACTTGCTTTCAGATTCTGTCTCGCAGCTCACAATTTTCCAAAAGAATGCAAAAATGCAGAAACCATTTTTCCAGAATTCAGCTGAATTTTTATTTCCCTTCTGATCTTGGATTTTTCATTTTTTAGACTACCTGAAGAACATTAGATCCACCTTTGCTAACCCAGAGTGACCTTTCCACTGTCGACAGGACTCCTCTGAACTCATCAGCAGGACAGCCAAGCAGGCATCTGGAGCAGGAAATTGGACCATCAGGACACTGCCGCTCTGTTCCAGGTCAAGCTACGGAGACCGCTTCGCGTCCAAGAGCACTGTTCAGAAAAACAGCTTGTCCACCCAACGGGTAAGACCTGCACAAATGAATGGGCTCATACAAACTGATCATCCCTACCTCAGTACCCAGGGTCCACAAATCTGCAAAACTTTGTGCAAGAACAGTCCTACTGTAATTCCATTTTCTTAATTCCATTTTTCTGGTTACCCTCCTACTTATTTACTCCCTCTCCGATGCTACTTAGGAACATCTACCCTCCACTTCCCATTTTTCAACACAGAAAAAACTGGTCTTAGAGTCTTACAAGTGCGCTTTTGCCACTGAAGACTCACATACAAAAAACCCTCAGATCTTAAGACACCTGCTTTGTGTCCACAAATGTCAATGCGGAATAAACTGGACAAAAATGACATTTTGCATTGCTATTTTAGTTGGATGCATTCAAGAATTTTTAAGCATAGGCAGACTTGGGTCCAAAGTTTGCTTGCAATACAAGAACACAGCTTATTTTAAACCTCTTACCACAATAAATTAATACCACATTCTAAGAAAAGAGAATTCAGTGCCATCTGAATGAGCCTTTGATAATGTGACTTTAAGGAGTATTCTTATTTAGCTCAGCCGTACAGTTGAACAGATTCTATTTGATAGTATCCAGATGGTTGTCTATGTCATCTTTTATCTCACCCCCTGGCACTTCTGCATGAAACGAAGGTAGAAAGTCAGAATATGAAGTCCCCTCCCGTCTTAAGATTTATGAACTCACACTCTGGCTTTCAGAAACTTGCAACTTGCTCACTATTAAAACCAAAAAAATGAAATATCTTTCCGAGTTCGTGCGAGATATTTACTTCCCAGAAATAATCTCTTATCACTGTCTAGATCCTGTTATTTTAACGCACAAAGGAAGATGATGTTTATGCATTTCAAGGGCTTTCCTTCTTCAAAAAATGATATAATCTCTCTGTCCTAAGTAGTACAGCGGAGCTAAACATTGCACATTTCTGGGAAGCTACCTGAGATGGTGTGCAACTTTTGAAGTTAGCAAGATTTAAAAAAAACCAGAAATCTGATAGTTATGACACCTGCAAGATTTTCACAGACCGGGACATCAGTCTGCCAGGTTTTGTGCAAACATGCAGTTCAATCTAGTTCCTTCCTCAAAATGTAGTATGGGCCATGAATTAACTGTTTCAAGGAAACAACAACAAAAGCAATAATCATTGTCATTAAAGGCCCAAAGAGCAATGGAACTTGAAGGCACAATTAGCTTCTCGCATACTCTGATCTGTGCAATACATAATCTTGCATTTAATAAAACCATCCTTACAAATGGAGTAAGTCACCTTTCTGTGCTGTATCTGCACTGACAGTTCTACGAGTGGCAATCACAGCCACTTGCTGCTGGCAACGAGGGGTCAATACTTCCACAGAAAACAAACACCAAACCCACATCATGTATGTCTTTAGCAATGGGAACTGACTTTGATCACATTTAGTGATAGTACCTTAAAGCGCTGCCAAGGAAAGGCTTCATGATAGCTGTCAGTCCCCACAGCCATCTATTTTGGTCTTGCAGATTATTAAATATTAAAAAGCATTCTGGAGTTGTACTTACCAAAATGCAGTCCACTTTAGATTGTACAGTTTTGCTAGACGTGAGGGAAGAAAGAGAGAATAGAAATCTTTAATTAATCTAAACAGCAATGACAAAAATATTACATATTAGAACTTCTATCACTGTACTACAGGCTTAATCTCCTGCTGGGAAATATCCTGCTAGCTAGCTATCCAGCTATTTTTTTGTAGCAAGTCACTCCAAACTTAACTGTTAGAATTCTTGCTGGTTTGCTCTTTTATATAAGAACTGTATTTTTTTTTAAATGAAATATCATTGAAACTGGGAGCTACTATCCCAAGTTGCAAAGCAGCCAGGATGGATGTCACTAGTTTTATTGTAAGCTCTTCCACAATTCAGATGCATTTTACTTCTTCATCTGCAAACACAATTAACACCCCTCTCTCCCCATGCTTCAGTAAACCCCACCACTTCAAGGCATTTATTTCCAGCTTCCCAAAGAGCTGCTATAAAGTAGACAATTGGTATCCCACTGGCAGCTTAGGAGTTTTCCACATTAGTCTCACTACCTCCCAGCTGGCTTATTAAGACGACGTTGGGTGGGGACTGAATTATTAGGTATGCCATAAACGACCTCCGTACATGTACCAAGGAGTGCAAACAGTACGGAACTTATTATACTTCATATAAACACACCCATAAGCAGGTTTTGTGTTTAAGTGTGCTGTATTTCACATGCTTGCTCTGACTGCATTAGTTGAAGGCATTTTATCATTGCTCTGAAGAGGACCAGGAGCTTTAACATACCAAAAAAAAAAAAATAGTCTTTACTGCTGGACACCTACTGAACAAGCACTAAGCAACTGTTTTCAGAGTTCAGGGAGTGATTCTTTTGCTAGTGGGATAAAACATAATTGAATTTCCCATTAACACATCTAATTTCCAGTTAGTTTACTTTTGTACAGGTGCTACCACATACAAAGACAGACCAAGTAAGGTAATCCGATGGATATACTACAGTACTAAGTAGGAAACAAGCAAAACAAATTGCTTCAGTGCCTGGTGGGGATAGGAACCAAAGCTACTGAACCAGCATCTACTGTTGCATCAGATGCTCAAAGAGCATCTTGTTACATCACCTCATTTGGAAACCAGACGGTCTAAAAATCTGTTCTGCAGGAGCTTCTAATACTGATGCCCCTTCCCACACAAGAACTGCATATGCTACAGTGACAGAAAACAATGAAAAATTTCAACAGGTAAGAATATATGACAAGTCCACTGAAACAGATGCATCAGCAGACATCCACTTCACCTGACTGTGTAGGAGAAGACAATCACATGGGTGGATGCTCAGGAACACCAAGGAGTAAGGCAGAGCTGTTGGGGATTTCTGAGAACACGGGGGCAGTAAAATGAGAGCTTTTTCTTGCCGTGGGGAAGACGCTCACATCTGCTGTAGCAACTGAAGAAGGGAATCCAAATGTCATCTCACTCTCCAAAAAACCACCCTCTTACTTGAAAAGTGAAAGGACGCCAAGCATGGAAACCTGCTGTTGCTAAAGTGAAGCAAACACTGCGTCTGCCCCAAAGCTGACTAAAGTCACGCCGACACAGACGGCTGCTCCAGCAGCCCTTCTCTCACCCTGGACTCCACCTCGCCTCAACGCCTCCTGCCCCTCGCAGGGTCTCCCAACTCCTGTGCTGCTACAGATCCACAGCTTCTCCTACAAAGCAGCACTCATCACAACAGGGCTCAGGCATATGTGCCCATTTCTGTACTCAAACCTTTTCTACGGCTTCACACGACAGCTTAATGCAGAGCAGGAGTATGGGGGATAAGGGGATGCAGGGTACAGGCAGACCAATCTACTCTACAGACTTGCAGATGACATTGTGCACGAGGCTTTTCAGGAAAACATGCTTCAGCCAGCATGGTTTCCTGTCCTGCTAGGTTCTGCCAGACTGTGCATAAGCACGCCTATTTGCATTAATATATTCTTCTTGCAAAGACAAAGAGGCAAGCTGCCAGGAGGCAGCTGGACAGGAGATCCCTAGAGCTGTCCTTTTATCTCCAAATATCAGTCTGAGTCAGTAAATGTAAACTCTCAAATTTAGTTCAGACTCTTCCAGTTGTAACCTCTGCTCCCACAGCACCGATCAACAGTGTTGAGAAGCCGCAGCAGCAGAGCAATCGTAAGGCCAAACACACTTTCTCTGTTTCCTTTCCATCAACTGGTGGCACAAAAAGGATAGTCAAGTGCATGTCCTCCAACCCACCAGCAGGTTCCATGACATTTATAAAAGGCAAAGGTCCTATGGCTTCAGCAGGGATAAGCGTGATGCCTATTTCAACACCAACTTTTTTCATCTCCTGCTCCATGCCCCCTAGTATACTGGGAGGACACCATTAAAATTTGTTAGTGGTAAACTGAGGCTTCTTTCGTTCTAACCAGAGCACAGGCTAACACAGCCTGATTCTGTAAAGCCTGCGCCTAATGACATAAATGTTTCTTATTTACCTTCCAGTGGAGTTGATCCATGTCAAAGTCAAGCAACGGCAACCCTGAGGAACCAGCCCTTTGCCTGGGAAGGTGATGGGACAGTGACCTTCTCACGGTCCGGAGCACCACGCAGAAAAGCTCCATCTGGTGACGTTGCAGGACACATGTCCATCGAATCAGGACACTAAAGGGCAAGTGACAAAGGTGGCAAAGAAACAGCCATCCCAGTTACAATGTATTTGCCACCTTTTTTTATTTCACCCCACTTCTTCCTTCACTAACAGGACAGATGTGTTTTGAAAGCTGAAATTTGGTTTACAAATAAGTAAGTCTGCTTCTGCCTCTGTCAAATGCATCCCTTACCTAATTACTATTGCAATTACAGTAACTGCAACCAGCAATCCTAAGAGCAAGGCTGCACCAGGCCCTACCCAGAGTCGTTTCTATCATTTGGAGGCTGCTACCCACACGCTTTGCTACACGCCTAGGAACAGCCGCAGGAGAGATAGAGGTTCTTGCTAATGAAAATAACCATTTGAAGCTACTAAGGACCTGAGCCTGCTGGAAAACTGAACTTAGAAACCGTACCGTAACCCAACGGCCAGCATTGCTCCTCCCGGAGAGCTGCTCCTTGGGGTCACTGCAACTCACCCCGCCTCGAAGCACAGCTGGCATTGCGCTCTCTTTCGCAGCTCATTATGTTGACAGTTTCCCTGAAGTTAAACCAGCTCACTCACTCGATCTAGAACTTAACTCAGGCTACTTCAGGCAGTTTCATCCAGGACAAGAAGGTGCCTTTTCTGATTCTGGGGGTAGTTGTCTCTTATGAGTGATAACAAAGGTGGCTGCTTTAACAGCTGCCTTGGATTTACCAAGCTTGCACCAGACACTGACCCACCACAAGAACCTGGGAACATAAAACTCTCTATCAAAACTTTGCCAAAAAAAACCCCAAAACAAAACAATGACACTATCAAAACCAACGATGAAACTTGTGCAGACTGTTTGAAAGTTAAGGCATGCTGAGCGACTCGAGGGATGTAGTCCTGTTCTACTGTCTAGAACAACGCTCCTCAAAAATGTCAACTCTGCCCCAAGCATCACCAGCTTGGATCACCTGCCTACCTCTGAAGAGCCACTCAGAAACAAGGGCCCACCTTCTACTAGTCAGGAAAACGGCAGAGAAAATGGGGGTGTCTTAGCCTGTGGTTCAGAGAAGCACAGCAGCGTGTCTCCCTGCAACAGCCGCCATGTTTCATGGAGACCCCCAGTCCCACGTCCTCCGAGAGAGCGCGCGTTGGCTGCTCTGGGTCTGCAGCAGAAAGCCTGACTGGAAAGCCTCCAGCCCATCTTAACAGCATCAGCTTTTGACTCAACCTCTACATTCAAGTCCTTTGAGAGAATCTTGAAGGTAACTTTCAAAGCCTGCAGTAATTTAAGCTCCTAAATGCTGAAGCCAAGTTGACAAACTCCTGAAAGTATCTTGGGGAGGAGATGGAGCGGGGAGATCAGACTAAACCATTTCCTCAAATTGCTCTTCTATCTTATGCCAAAGTACGCACGCTTGCTTTCCCTGACTGACTTATGTATTTCTGCTCAAAACAGCCCGATTTTAACAGCCTTGACTTGGCAGGGGCAGAATGAGGAGTGTGTTCTCTCCCCAGGTGTGCAGCTGGGTTTACTTGGCACTGAGGGAGAGATGGAGGGGAAAACGCAGGGGTAGAAGAAAGGAGATGTAATTTTTTCTCAAAGTGGCATAAGACCAGGTGCTGCCAAGCTCCCTCTAACTAAGCCATACTTTACTTTCAAGAACAGGTAGCTGAACTACACTGAACACTACGGGACTATGGTATTAAAAGAGGTGGCAGAATTCAGTTGCTCTGAGTACACAGAGTATTTCCTTCATGCTTCAAGTAGTAGAAGCCATACAACCACAAGGGATATGAGAAGCCTTATGCCTGTGAGACCAGGAAGGGGAAGGCAGTTGGGAGGGGTAAAAGAAAGCCCTCAAACTTACTAGCTACTGCCTAGTTAACTTTCTAAGCCTTCTCAAAGCCTGCACAGCCACTGCAGCTAACCCGCATCGGCTTGCCAACTGCAGCTCACTCACGCCCTGTGAAAGCCAGCAGCATAACACACGCTGGGGGAGCACGCACACGTGCGCAGCCAACACGCGGCACGAACACCCACGCGCTGAAGCACAACGCCTGTCCCGGGACACGCTGTGCAGGGGAGGATGCTGGCAACGGGGGTCTCCCAGCTGTGTCCCCAGCAGGAGTGGGACGGCAGCCCCTCCAGGACGCTGCGTATCTGCTCAGGCAGGGGACCTCTCAGCCCCAAAGCCACACAGGACGCGGCGCTCATCCTTCAGGCACTAGCAGCAGACTCCATCCTCGAATGAAGATGTCAGTAACAGCAACACGTCCAGTTCAGCAAAATTCGGGGGACAAGCAGAGCCACTATTTAATGTGCAAACGGTTCAACTAGGTGGTCAAACCCAGGGAGCCCAGAGCCATTTTTTCATTGTAACTTCCATACCTTTGGTGAAGTTGCCACAGATACTCTGTGTCCTCTTCAGCCCCAGACTACAAATATTTGCATGAACTGGAATACTGTCCCAAAAACAGCCTCTGTAGCTGTGTTTTGTGTGCTTGGTACATTTTGGACAGCCTAGGGAAAACATTATTTCTGCCAAGTCCTAATGCAGTTTATGAAAAGGAACCACTTTCCATCACTGCTAATGGCTGTGCCACACATCACAAAGGCCGTACACGACTCCTGACCTGACAGCAAGGGCTCCCCACTGCAGGGCTCCCGCTTTCCCCTAGCCGTGCCTTACATTACATTACATTATTGCCTGATATACAGGATGCAGTAAGAAAGCTGCAAATAGGAAGGAAAACTCCAGCGTGTAGTTACTTCTCATCAGCACTGTTAACTAGTTACCATCTCAGACAGTAAACCACCCACCCCCTCAGACAATTAACGAAGAGAGAGAGGAGGTTTGTAAAGTTCTAAAATAAGCTTTCTTTGGAGAAGGGGAAAAAAGAAGACTGAATCGGGTTTTTTTGCATTTTTTTCTCTGTAGAGTTAGCCTGAGACCAGGGAGAACTGAGCGCCGTGCCGGGGGAGGAACAGCAGCCGGGGCTGTTCAGGGCCACAGCAAACCCTCCCGACCGCTCCAGTGTATGACCCCGACGCTGCACGGCAACACACTGCTGCCCCGGTGTTCTTACTCAGACACCTGAAAACCAGCCTTCTATATGAGAAGGATACTCAAGACAGCAGTGAGAGCTCTCTGCCAAGGAAGAACCGTTTTGGCCGCATGGCCTTTTAAAAAATTATTCAGCTCTGAAAAGCCTCCATTTCCCACTGCACCAGTCATTCCCCCACACAGTCTCTGAGGGCTGTTTGTCAAGCTCCTTAACAACAAGGTCTATGGGTAGCATTGAAAGGCTGCTTCTACGGGGAGCAACACCACCTGAGCAGCATTTGCCAGGCCTGCGTCTCCCAGGCACAGGAGGTGTGTGGGTGTTGGCAGCACCCAGGAGCAATTTTTCCTGCGTAGTGTCCTGCTGCCTCTTTGTCTCTTGCAAAAACCCAGTCAGCTCCCAAGGAAAGCAAGTTAGACTCCACTACTAAATACCATCAGCAATGGCTTAGGCAAAGTCATCTTTCTGAAAGCCACGACAGTGAGGGTCATTATTAAACTGACCACACATCCTTTTGGAAAGATTCAATACCTCTTCCGCAACTCCAGTGACATCAGGCAACATAAAAAAAAAAAAAAAAAAAAAAAAAAAAAATCTATTTACTCTGCGTGCTGTGAGGAACCACTCTAACAGGATTACCAACCCTATTACAGTAAGTGGTACTATCAGAAAGGTACTATTATCGCATCCTCACCACGACAAGCGCTGTGTCCCAGCGGTGCCTGCAGGATTTAGGCCTTAATTCTTAATCTTACTGAATTAATGCTTCTCTTTCTTAGACTAACAGCTCTAAATATATCTTTATATAACCTTCCATTCAGAAGCACAAAGAAATGTTAAACTGGAGCCAAGGATCATCTAAGGAGAAAATTATGAAACAGCCGCCTATGTGTGCTGCTACTCAATTAACATCTTAACATATGCCATGCTACATTGTCTGGCTTGGCTCACGTTGATAAAGAAGTAAAATGGCTGTAAAAGCATTTCAATTAAATATTTAGAAAGCAAAGCTGCAAAAGGTTGAAACGTGTTTGAATTAGTGAAATGACGACTATATATACTGCTCAGCTAATGGAGCACGAGCTTTTGCGAGCAGAGGTTACCGAGAGTGGAAAGCACAGCCATGCCGGGCACCCCAGAGCACAGGGCTCCCTCTCCCCCCGGCATGCAGCAGCCAAAAACAAGGTGGCTTCCAAGACCACCCCGGGGCTCCCTCCCTGCCCGCACCTCCTGCTCCCCCGTGGACAACTCCGTGCCATACCTTAGAGATGAGGCACTTGAACCCAGCAAACACACAGGCAAACAGAAGCAAAACATCTAATACAAGACAAATTAAATCTTGCAGTATTCAAATGCAGATATATTCTTACTCCAGATAAAAGCTACAGGGACCATAATTGCACGTTGGAAGCACACGAAGTATTGTTATTTCCTTAAGGCATAAAAATAGCCACAGTTGCGTCCGCTAGAAACCCAGAAAAGCGTCCAACTCTCAGGCCTCAAAAAAGCAAAGCAAGCAAGTATTCACCAATTTGTAAATATTGGCTCTTTCAGCTGGAAGGCAGACGACTCCTCAGTCCAAGTCAAACCACTCTTCTCAGCAAAATGAGGAAGCACTCAGCACAGCAAGCAGATAAGTGCAACAAGGGCAAGCTGCAACCATTTCACCTTCCCTGTAACCTAATCTGCCTCTTTCCACTCGCCGAAGAGAGTAAGCCAGACCAGTTTTCCATCGGACACAAGAAGGAGCAACGCTGCATCACAGTGCTGAGAAGAGAAGTAGCAGTCCAGCATGGTACAACATTTTAAGTTAGTGCGGGTTAATACTGGTCAAACATGTGACTTCAACACTTGTTACTAAAATAAATGCAATCAAAGCATTTCATATAGGACAGAAATTGAATCCCTTCACCACTTCTGACACTATGGTGATTTTACGAGTATTAAATAAGGCCAAATATGTAAACAGCTGAACAAAGAAGGAAGATAAGGCTGCTAATGAAACACCGAAGTCTCAAATGTAGCCCATTGTAATGAACTGCCAAGAAATAATTAGCCAGCAAACATGAGAATACCTACGTCTGAAATTTAGGTCTATAAACATCTCTTTCACGTCTCTGAAGAAATCTAGCTGTATTCAACGCTAAAGGCTTGTTGCACAATTCTTAAAATACCTAGGAAGAAGTCACAACAACCACACACTGCCAGGTGCTCCATTCCAGCAACAAGATAGTCATTGAAGTTCCTGGGGTTGTTTTACATTTATTTAAACACAGTATTTTGCCACAAGTTACTTTAATGAACTCTTCTAAGAGACAAAGAAAATGCTTTTACACAGCTCTCACCCTGGTTCTTCCAGCACTGCTCTGAATTAAAATCAGTGTGTATTGTTATATTCAGGCAGGACTCTACTCCGAGGATGCGATGCCCCCTGCACAACACGGCTGCAGGAGCTGCAGCCTGTATTTGTTACTAATGATCTACATGGGGCACTGCAGGCAGTTGTTCCAGGATCAGCCTGCAAGGATCAATTGCCTAGAAAGGCTAAATACAAAAAGCACAGGGCGATCTCAATAATGTACATGAAAAAAAGACTGCTCGAGTCGGAACTTAATCTGAAGTTTGTCCCATGAAAAGCAGAAAGAATGGATACAATTGCCAGACAAGCAGGTTTGTGGCTAAACTGCAAATCATCCAGCGCAACGGCTCATGTATTTCACAACTAACACTTCTGGTTTTAAAACTAATTACGAAAGAACAAATCAATATTTGGTTGCTTCTGAATTCAGTCTATAGACAGGTAAAGATCTGCTGTGGTACTTTCAGCCACGGTCAGCAGAAGCTAACAACGTTACTACCCAAGGCTAGTATTTCTAACAGGAACTGGAGATGCTATAAAGCACGATGAAATTTTTCTCAAGCCTTTGTCCCACGTGGCTCTAAGAAACATGGGACATTTGTCCCACATGGCTCTATGAAAGAATGCCCAGTGAAAGTAAAGGGGTGACGCTCCTCAGCAGCACTTAAAAAATAAAAGAAAAATAGGCGGAAAAAAGCACACCTACAAAACTTGTGCACAAAATTGTTTTACTTCCATGCCTGCAGAGCCAACAAGATGAGGAAGGCAGTGCCTCGCTGTGCACCGCAGCCTGCGATGGGGCACAGACCTGATCCTTCGCTGCCTTTCCCTTGAGAAACAGTGGCTACAGAGGGCTGACGGCAAAGTGAAACAATGCTCACGTCCACAAGAAAACAGGAACGGTTCTACACTCTGTTTATATTCAATACACACCCATAAACGTACAAATCCGTACAGGGCCATGTTTATTGTACACAGTTACATAAAGCTCAGTTCAATCCAACATAAAAGCTTCCAGTGTTAGCAGCTCTACAGCAACACTCTCCTACCATACGCCTTTCCCAGCGCTGGCGCAGGTGCCTGGACGGCAGATTTAAACCTGCTGATAAAAGGCGTCCTTCTTTATTTCTGATTATTTCCTTCAACATTTCCACGACCCACAGCTATCCTGGTTACTCTCCATCAACAAACAGGTTTGCTACTGGTTGTACCTCTTCCTCACCCTCTTCATCTGGTACCCAGGGAAGTATCATCTGGTTAGCAGTGCCATAACCCAGTCCTATCCAAGCTCTTTTGTGGCTTCACCCGGAGCGAGCGCCAGCCCGCACGGCAGACCAGACCCTGCCGCGCTGCCAAGCCCAGCGCCGAGCCCCACGCGCCCCTGGAGTGCCCCCCAGACACGGCAGCGCTCGGACCCCCCACGCAGCCGTCCCCTCTCCAAAACCCACAGGGACAGCAGCTGCAGGCACCCCGCTGCCAGCCTGGCAAGGAGCCCCAGCCTTCCCACCGTGCCACCCCCCAGTGCCACCGGGCCCTGACACACGCCGGGAAGCAGAGGAGCGTTCCGAGGGCTGCAGCAGGGCTGGCCAGCCCTCCAGACACTGCGCTGGGGAGGCTCAGCTCAACGCGCAGGGCTTCCCTGACACACACGCTGTCCCTCATCCACGACGCAGACATCCATCTCTCCCCTCCACATTGAACAGCTCGCCCACAGGCATCAGCCCGTCTTTCTGCAAACAAATTCAGATTTATCTAGCCTCTCCTCCCAACGCTGCTTCCGAAATCCTGTTACCTCCGCTTCTGCCACGATCTCTGGATGTCTGCATTCCTCGTCTTCCTCACTCCCTCTCCTCTCATGGCTGTCCACCACGCAGCTCCCCTGCGCCCTTTTTTCCACTTAAGAAGGAACCTGCACCCGAGTGCTGACCTTGGTAACTCCCAGGGAATGCAATACTTGCAGCCTCTACAGTTTCCCTGTGCTGAGTAATGTCCCGAGTATCTACATGCGCTCTCCAAGTGTCTCCCTACTAAAAGGGTCACTTCTTTTGTGCTAGATGGGCATGGCTTCACTGCCACAGGACAGGCAACTTCTGTCCCTGACCTGTGGCACATTGCCCACTGGCACATCCCATAACCCTGCTCCCATCCTTGACTTTTCTTTTTGTAGAGCTGAAAATTTAGAAGCTGAACGTATGCAGGATGAACACGGCACTGCTGCCTGATGGTGACAGCCCTACAACCTCCCATCTCAAAAAACTCCTCCTCCTTACTCAGCTGCCACAGGTTCTTTCAGGCCTCCATCCTTCAGCCTTGCACTTGCATCCTGGGGCATTTCTCACTCACCTCTGCTTCCATACTTCAACCCACTCCAAGCACAGAAACTGTCTGCTCTCTGCAAATCAAAAGCAGCAAGGAGCCAGAAGTCTCTTGCCCTACCTCAAAGGTCAGTTCCCTGAATACTCTCGGAGTACAAACCATAGGTTTTCCACCCTCTATTTCTGGAGATAAAAAAACCCACCCTAATGGCATCTTTTAAAATGTTTTTAATCCCCAAACAAGGATCTTCAGAAAAGCTACAAACACATGCTACTCCAGTTCTCAAGGACTTAGTTCAGAAAGTTTGAGTTCCCCCAGCCTGCAACCCAGCTGAACTTTAGTTTACTTGCAGACTCAACAGCTTGTCTAAACCTGTAAGCTGCGCTTGCTTAAAATTAAAGCTACACAAAATTTAATTAAGTTAAAGCCGTGTAAGTTCATACCTGTATGCATCTATTTCAGTTTGCCCCTACAAAGGTGAGTTTGAGCCCAGCTGAGCTCACTCCCAGGTGGTAACTTCATCATGCCAAAGGAGCACCTTCCGTGAGCCTGCACGGCAGGACCACTCACTCCAACCCAAGACCATGTTTACCAGCTCTCGGGCTGAGGCACCCACCCGGCCTGTGCAGCTTCACGGTGCCCACAACAGGGCGCTCCACTGCCAACGCGGCGTCACCACCAGCGTCGGGCAGGCAAGCGAGCATCACCCCCTCAGCCACTTCACTCCCCCGCTGCCTCCTCTGCTACGCTGTCCCGGCAGCCCTGACCAGCAAACCAGCAAGTCCTTCAGATTACTTCTTTCCTCTAGAACCTAATTTACGAATGGAAGTTCTGAACAGCAGGCACCTGACCAGTACTTCATACCCCACAGCTCAGTGGGGCTCAGTGCTCCTGTCTCCCTGGTAGAGAGGACGACGTACGCAGCCAGCCTGTTGCAGGCAGACTCTGTGCTAAGCTGGGCTCTGCCACCCCATCCTACTTCTGCAGGCAACAGTGGGGGGACAGGACCCCAGAACGCATGAACTTAGCCATCTTCTCAAGTAACATAGCTGCTTTGCAGGCACAGCATTGTCCATCAGCATTTTGATACCCGTTTTAAGAGTTTTCATATTCTCATGGTTTTATTTTAAAAACACAGCAGAAGGTGCATGACCCACCCTAGTACAAAGTACTGAAGCCACAGCCACGCAGGTCACTGAGTTTCGCACCCTATGAAGACAATTTGCAGAACACCTGCATGAATTCATTATTCAAAGTACGTCCATTTTAAATACCCCGGGGAACTGCTAAGTTACACCACAATTTACTCAGTCAAATAGTTAGGAAGAAAAAAGTCTTTCCTTGACTAAATCTAGAACAGATTTCAGGAAAGCTGCATTAAACTTCTGACTTTCCAAAAATAATAGCACCAGAGAAATAATGATATTTAAGATGGATGTAGACAGAAAGCTACTGAAGCAGTATTCACCAAGATAACCGCACTGTTGAAAGTCACCTGTAGGCTGCAGCACGTAACTGGCTAACGTCTTTCAGCATCTAACAATTCATTGAACTATGCCTGTGTAGAAGTCTCCCACTAACGTTACCCACAATTACTTGTCTGATGGGTCTTTCCAGAAGGAGACATTGTTTAAGAGCACTACAGAATTGATCAGTCTGGATTTTCATTTCTGTGAGCCACATCATGCGTAAACACGCCAGCGGGAGAGCAGATGTCTGCACTAAGGGAATGAAAATGTCTTTGCCTGATTATACCAACACAGTTTGACTTCAATGTTCAAGGTGAACTATACGCCACCTCGCCACTCCCTTCCTGAGCAGCTGAACTAACCAAGCAAAAACTGCAGCTCACCTGTCCGAGTCTGACCAATTTAGGAAGGAGCATCTCTTGCAGAAGAACACATTGCACTCAAGCTATCTCCTGGTCCTACATTGGGCCCAATTTGCCACCAATCTACTGGTATTTAAAGTATTCAGCAGTAACTAAGAACTTTTCTGAAGTGACAAGAATCACTGTGAAGTGACAAATAACAATTATTAGGTGCTGCGTTGCAAACACTTTACCCATGATAAGTATTTTCACCCTGAACATCTGGAGCTATTGACTGACAACATCCCAGTGCACACACGTGTGTCTACGTGTTCACAGAGACGGCTTCCACACACTGAACCACTGTACACACAATCCGAATTTTGTTTTTTCAACTAAGCTACAAGTTTCACAGATTTAAACGCACAAACCATGATGGTACATGAACCTCACGTTCTTAAACCTTCCAAGAGAAGTAAGCTTCTAACAAGAAAAAGATGCCATCCATGGGAATCTGTGCATCGAAAGCTAAAGGGGGACTGCTTAAACATACTGCTACTAAACAAAACAAAAAAATTCTCTTGTTTTTCATTTTTATTCTCATTCTGAGAGATCAATGGCATTACCACTTTCTTACTCTTTTTAACCAGGAAAATTGACTATTCATAGTGTATATTCAGGCATGTATCTACAGGGTAATCAGACACATAGCTTCTGGGACTGGAGCATCTCTCCTATGAGGAAAGGCTGAGGGAGCTCGGCTTGTTCAGCCTGAAGAAGAGAAGGCTGTGAGGGGACCTAATAAATGCTTAC
>Ga0181612_144614_pt1 | contig 27853 bp, 11 predicted proteins | sample HoacroProtozoa21_FD_119630 | JGI IMG/M metagenome (GOLD analysis project Ga0181612, IMG submission 119630) | Hoatzin crop microbial communities from Cojedes, Venezuel. Combined Assembly of Gp0051906, Gp0051904, Gp0051908
ACAAGAAAGCAGCAAACTAAGGCCATAAAATGTGCCACTGGGTACCATTATAAAAAGCTGTATACTTACAGAGACTGACTGAAAATACATATGCATATATAATATTTGCATATATATATCTGTAAATCTACAGATATCTTTTTATCTCACTGTTATCACATAGTATCAGAAAAAGCTTCAAAGACGCTGACAGCATGCCATCCTATCTTCCACCCCCTTTACAACAAATTTTCATTGCTTATAGGAGGACTCTAAGCAATACTTAAACTTCAGTAATGAATAAGTTAAACTGTTAATCGCTGAGGAATGACCAAGCATTTATCTCAGGAAAAAGTTCCACTAAACATTGAGAAATCTTTCCAATCCAAACAGATAGTGTGTATTTCCTCAGGCATGTTAAAAGCTGGAAGAAAAACAAACTAAGAAAATAATGAATTTTTGATACAGTCTTTTGAAGGTCAGATCCTTTTGTCATATATGCTGATGTACAGCTGAAGGTAACTAACTCATTAGGATTTTTTGTTCCTTTGTATCCCCTTCGGCAAAACAGGGAAATTCAGTATCCTAAGATCACCGGATAAGCCAGGGTGGAAGAAACCTCAGAATCCACTTGTTCAACCTCCTGCTCAAAGCTACTGGGTCAGACCAGGTTGCTCATGGGTTTATCCAGTTTTATTTGAAAACCTCCAAGGACAGAGACTGCACAATATCTAAAATTAAGCAAAACTCTCACACTGTTCTACCACACTGGTAAAAGAATAGCTAAAAAAACCAAACCAAACTGAAAATGAGACCCTCCATCTCCCCAGTGAAAATGGCATTTTAAATGTGTTTTCCATTGGACTAGGGAAGGAAAGAAACGAAAATATTTTCTTGTTTAGAACTTTTACATTTACTGTTAATACTTATTTTCCTAATGGCAACATATCTGTAACACCAAATGAGTTTGAACTCAAACTTCTGGGGATTCCCATTAGACTTGTACTTCAGTGGGAAATGACTTACCTGTGAATACCATTTTTACATCAGTGTGTGCTATGTATTTCCAAATATTAAAGAATCATGAAAATTCTCTTTTCAAAGGAAAATGTTTTACTTTCATCCGAAACTCTACACCCCATCTCAGGAAGAGTTTCTTCCGTGGAAAGCTTGAAAAGGAGGGGCAGGAATCAGCACTTCACTGAATTGACAGAAGATACTCAGTTTTTTTTAATCTTTAAGTGTACCAATCACTTATTAAGCTAGGAAGAACCTCAATTTTTGATGAAAAAATAGTTCTAAATGACCATTAGGCCTTGTGTTAAGCAAGGAAGACTGCAAATTCTCAATCTGAGGACAGTAAATACTTATCAGAGCTACTGCTTCCTTAAATCTTAACACACACGGAAAAAATTAAGCAGAATAGGATCTTAGAGAAGAAAGAAGTCAACTACAAAGAGAATTTCAAATGTAGAAGTACTGTGTAAATATTTAGACTTGATTCTCCCTCAGATATAATAATAGTAATAATAGATCGGATCCTGAACTACGTTTTTTCACCAGTTCATACTACTCTTTGTTCGAGGGCTAGAATAGCTACAGTTAAGCTCTTCATTTATCAGGTGTTACGACTCTTTTCAGAGGAAGGTTTTTTAAAGTGATGGAAGTTTAAAAAGTAAGATTTTAATATAACATTTAAAATATTTTCATGCTCCATCATCCTCAATAAAAAGGCAAAGAAAAAAGCTATTGCATATATGGTAGAAAATATGCATCTGCCAGCACACACCAGAAAGCTGGGTTTGCTTTTTACTAAACTTAATTGGTTTTCCCAATTTTAAGCAGCCAAGGGAACGCATTCCTCAGCTTTTTTGAACAGAACTTTCAAGTTTACTTTCTGAGATCTTGGGGACTTGGTAGAAGCACCTATTCCAGACCTGCTACAGCTAACTTTCAGTTTCTCAGCTCAGGCTCATACTTAAATAGCAATGATACCTTCCCTTTAAAAGCTTACTTTGGTAAGCAAAAAGGTACACACACACAATTTCTATGAATGGTCAAAACCAATTACAGATAACTTCTTCAAAGACAATATATGCAAGATAGTTCCAGTCCTTGCCTTGTCTACAACAGAAAGTAATACCGAAGGGATACAACCACTTCTTTATGTGGCTGTAGTTATAACTGGAATAGTTCTGCCTACCTACGTATCTTTATTGGAGGAAAATCAATTTATATACAATATGACAAATCCTAAGAAAATACTGCATTTTTAAAAAAAAGGTATGTAACTAACTCAGGCTTTAAATTGTTGAACACATGCCAGAACTTGATGGATTGTGTAATGTTCAAAATAATGTCTTGCAGAACTAGAAGTATCAGATGCTTCTGCTGACATAATAATTACAAATAGTAATCCAAACTGTCTGGGATGGAAGAAATGTTGAACAGTCTGTGAAACTTCTTTAGATTATTTTTAACGTATAAAAGTTGTAGTTTTCTCCTATATAGCTGTACTTCTGATGCTTACAGCTGTACTACTTTGAAGCTATGACACTTAAGAGCCCTATCATGTTTTAATTAAAAACTGTAAAAATATTTTCCTCTATAAAATACAAATTTATAAAACTCCCAAAACAGTTACTTTACCTGTAATACACATATGTACTTGCAGCAATAAAAACCAGAATGTCTTCCCTTGAAAAGTATTCTGTTTTCAATAAAAAGCCTTTATCCGAAAGTAGCAAAATTAAATGACAGTTTGCCTTTTCACTGTGAAATCAATCTCTCAGTCACTTGGAAAGTTCTGGCACTGTACTGTGAAAATTAACGTTGATCACATGTCTGCATGTTTAATCTCATCAATTGCTTTCTGCAGAAGCATGCAGGATGTTTGTGCCTTGATTATATTCTCAACTGAAGTAACCCAGAGCTAGCCTTAGCTCTGAAGATCAATTATTAGTTATTTCAGTTTTAGAGCTGTTAAAATTTGAAGAAAAAAAAAAGATCCACATTACTGCTTAAGGACTAATAAAAAACATAAGGAGTTTTAATCAGCTGGTACAGACGGCTCTCCTAGTTATAGTAGGAATGATGGCGTCATTCACTCACTAACATAACACTCCACACTCATTTTCCAAATGAATACAGAACTTGTTCCTAACTGTACTCAAACTCATCAACTTAAGTCTCAGAGTCATGACATAGAACATAAAATTTAAAAGTGATTAGTGGAAAAAAATGTGTATGTGTATCAGTACTATTCTTACACATTTCCACACACACATTATAGCATATATAGCCACACTCTTATATGCTGTCCGTTTGTGTCCAAGTCTGTCATTCAGCAATAACCACCCAGCCTCTTTGGCTGCTCTGGCAACTGAGTTTGCCTCGATTTATTCCCCACAATGTGTAACATCCGTTAGTTTCCACCTCATTCTCATCTCCTTGCTCACACTGCCGTTATCTTTTCTTAAACGCTACACCAGCTATTGTTTTATTAAGATTTTTCATACTGACACTGCCTCCACACCTTCCTCCCATTTGCTATCCTTCTCATTTCCACGCACCTTTCACTCAGGTTTTTTTTTCAGGATTCTTAGTTATCCCGTTCTCCTGGTCTGCTGTACAATCCCATTTCAGCACATTCCCCAGTTTCTCTTTTGACTCTGTGTCTTCCTACAAACGCAACATGTGATGAGCAGGTCTAGGTTATTCATGAGAACGTTAAGGCCAGGCAGGTATGGAAGAGAGGAAAAAATACCACCATATTTTAGAGAAAACATTTGCAAGCTGTCTCCCCATCTCCCAGTGCCTGACTGTCCACATGAATGCGTAATGAGAACTGCAATGTCATTCATATGGTAAAACTTGATGCAAAGTGTCTCACTACTAAAGCCACAATATCACTCAAAGCTAAATGTACTATAACAGGAAATAATTTGAGTATGCAGAATTGAAATGCTGCAAAAGAAAACATCAAATCATTTGCAAAGTCTACGCTTACCTAGGTGCACAAAAGCTTTTAGTATAGTAACTACAGAGTACAAAAAGACCAAAAAAAGTGGTCTGTTTAATCCACGCACAAAAGTAAAGTGGAGTCAAGAAGCCTGTAAGGAAAGTTTCCAAGGATTGACACAGATTATTTTCGCCAAAGAATTGTGGGTTTTGTTCCTTCAAGACTTCTACCATTCATTCTGAATATAGCGTATTTCTGTAGTTACACTGTAGTAGGAAATGGTGTGTCAGACAAAAGAGTCCATAAAAAAAAAAAAGGAAGTTCCCAATTCTGAGTATTTATGCACAGAAGATTTTATCAGAGAAGATGAGTTACTAACATAACTTGTGTTAAGACTAACTCCAAACGATTCTGTATCTGTTGAGAACCTTTGATATGACAAATACTGGTGAGTGGATACCAGGAAGCCACCATCCTTGATGCATACAACCTGCATCCTTTTCAACAATTACACTTGTGCTGAGAATGCAAGATGGGTATTCTCTTAGCATCAGTATTTAAATGACACTGTAGTTCGGGACTTTTTTCATTAGTATCAATGTAATCCACTTAAAACAGTATTTTTTTTTTGTCTCAACGACAATGCAGAGCTTGAGGACAAAGCTCACTGCTGCATCAACGATTCTCCCTTTAGGTGAAATCCTGGCTACCATGCGGAGTATGGTACCCACCACTCACCACTGAAGTATTTAGACTAACAAACCATTAAAAAAAATGGTTTCACCTAGTCCCGTATTTATCCACCACTTGCCATTATCAAACACAAAAAGGAAGCAGATGCAAGAAATCCTAACGATGCAACCATAAAACTTCTTAAGGAAGTATTGTGTATATCAGCAGTGCTAAGAGTTGGCTGTCCTGTGAAACAACTGGGTTTCTCAATATTCTTCCAAGCTTAAAAACATTTATTTCTTGCAAGTATTAGACTTTTCAGTGTAAAATTTGCCCTTAGACTCAACACGAGAGATTATCTAACTTTCAGCTTCAGGATAGTTTTCAGGGAGAAAAAAGATTTAAAAATTGAATCTGAAATAACCTCATTCTCACACTGAGCCTCTTCATTCTTGTCTCATGAAAAGCGTCGACAGAAGTCTCTGGTATATCTTCCTCTTATAGCATGATGCTGTGGCTCATCTCTCACGATCTGTTTCATTCATTCTTCGAGAATTCTATGTATTCTTAGTTAATAACTTTTCAGGATTTTTAAAACACGAGATTCTAGATGAGAGTTAGAACTCTAAGACTTAGTATGTTGAGCTTCAATGTTACTCAGAACTGAACTGCAGTATAAACCAAATGCTTTCAGGCATATCAGATGCAAAAAGTTCCACGAACAGTCTTCAATACCCTCTATTCTCCTGGCTTTGTTTTAGGGAGGAGAGCAAAGGCATCGTGAAGCTACCTCCTTTTAATCACACAAACCAAGGACCTCAAGTATAGTTGATCAAATTTTTGTGCAATCCAGTACACTTCAGATAGAAACCTGATATAATTCAACATAGCAGGAAGTTTCTCTCTCAACTCTCAGATGGATTTTTACATTTAACACAAATAGAATTGGATATTTTAACAACCCTACCTCTAGTAAAGTTTCCAACACAGAGAAAACTAAGACACCATAGCCTTGAAAGTCGTATTCAGGAAAACCTGAACAATAGTAGTCTCAAGCAAGAAGAGACTGGATTCTTCCCATCTAGTGTAGGTTATACACACCACGCTAGCAAGCAGCAATGACTGAGGTTATCTATGAACTCAGGAAGATATGTATGTATTCACACTTCAAGTCCTTGGTGTTACTTAACTATGGAAAAAGCGTAGAGAAAGATACTAGGAAAATATATGTTCCACGAGAACTTCCATTTATGAAATTGTATACAGTATTTCTAACTCTTGATCTCACAAGGGCAACAGTGAGCTTTCCTAATGAAAAGAAAAAGTGAATGAGACTGTGCAGACTCCTCTATGCGTGCAACCCCAAAGCAGCTGCATCAGGGCTGGCGCCAACACGTACAGCGGAACAAAAGGGCTCCTGCATCACTGACTGTACAAGTGATCTGAACTGTTTGTGAAGAAAAAAAACCCTCACAGATTCACTATTAACATCCAAGTGAGTTCCCTAAAACTTTTTTGTGTCCAACACACAGGAGAAGTTTGATGCACAGCCATTCAGAGTGCAACTGTACCTCCAAAGACTTAGCTGCAACTTATCCCTCTGCTTCACCCCAAATTTTGCTTTGGCAATGAAGATTCATGAAGCTCACAGACCTGCAACATAAGCTGCCATATTAAAATCTACCAAACATAATTAACTGATTTAATACAAGCATTTCAAAACAGCTCATCTTTTTTAAGTTCAATAATACAAGGACTTGCCTTCTCTAGATTGATATGGTTGGTGCCACTATCAGCCAGGTCTTATCTCATCTTGGGCTTTTGTTCCAAGGAAAAATCCTTCTAATATTCACTCATGTAGGGATGCAGCAGTAGACTAAAAGACATATCAGATATACCTGAAATCCTAAACAGCACAAAGCAGCAAGTCCCTGCAAAAAACCTGAAGGTTTAAACACTACATCTGTTTACAAGAAACACAGTATCAACGTACATGCTTTTCTTGAATTTGCTGGGTTTTTTCTCTCTCACATAAAGGGAAGAAAGATGGAAACGGCAAGATCAGGATTTTTTTTTTTTTTTTAAATTACATTCCAGGAAAAGGTAACAGTTTTAGAAGCTACCTGCTGCAAAGGCTACGAGCTAGCTACTAATAAATGTTTAAAAGTGAAGGACCAAACTGAAGATGTAGTTCTGGTTCTCAGGTTCCTTTTAACTACTGAACACATCAATCTCTAAACTTAAGTACAGGATTTGCTATTTGACTGACGAAGTAGATGTCAAAAACTCTGAAGAGATCCTTCACTTTCAGGCAGAAAGCGCAGAGTATACAAACCATACAACAGATTTAAATAACTACAGACACTTCATGGTATTTTATTTGCTAACAAAGATCCAGAAATGGAGTGGAAGGAAGGAAGAAATAAAAAATTCCCCAGTTATTTCACTATGACTAAGTGTGGAAACACTTTTTCAGAACTTGTAAGCAGATGAAAAACAAGGTTACTATGATTGCTGTCACTTCTGCATGCATGTACACACATACACGTTATTTTCTAGGTGATGAGTTTCAGCATCAGTGTTATGCCTGAACAGGAAATTCCAGGCAGAACAACGTTATTCAAGACAGGCAAAATACCCTCCTTAGAATAAACCAGGTACTCATACGAAACGACATGTTGTTACAAATTGCAGATTTTAAATCCAGACAGAATGTAAAGGAATCATGGTTGCTTTTAATTGTTCAAGTTAGGATGAGAAAAATCTTTTGCCAAATCTACCAGGTTACCTAGAAGATCATTTAGTGTATTACTGTCTTTTACAGCCAGAAAACAGAAAAACTTCTGTACAAAATATCTTGGCAAATCCTGGGTTACCATCCTTCAGAGAGCTGGGTAGACTCATCCTCCCTAAAAGACCTATTTAAGCCAGGCAACCTGTGAAATCCCGGGAACGTACAGCTCATGTAGGCTTCTGAAGGAAAACCTCACATCCTCCCAAGCACACATTTCTACTGGATTTTGTGTGTGTGGCTGAAAGGAAGGAGAAGGGCGGACGGTGGAACTGACAATGAAATGTGTTTGTAGCCTCCTAACCCATGATTTCACGCTGGGAATAATTAAGGAATCGCGTGTTTACTAACGATCTACCAGAAATCTTCTCAGGGATACATTAGCACAGACCCAATACCCAAAGATTCACAGTTGCCAGTCGAATAATTGATAATGTTGATTTCTTTACAGGCATATCAAGCTTTTACTGCATACATTTTTTCACTAGATGTAATTAGCAGTATTAAAAGCCATCAGTGTGTATGTTCTTCTGCAAATGGGGACTGTTTCCATAAGTCCTGGAATTAACTTCACTGCAACCGTTTATACACTAAAGACCTGATAGTGTTTTGTTATAAATGCCATTATTGGAAATGCCTTTCAAAGTAACAGATTGACACAAAAACAACATATTGCTATACTATAGACCATTTTCCATGTCTTGTTATTTTAACAAAAACATTTTTATTTTAACATCAGTTTTATTCCTAGCAGTGTATTTTAGCAAGTGCACCAAACTGCACTTGTTATCATCACCAAGATGGCAGCATTACAGAAATTAACGTAGGCAAAAACTACCAGAGCAGAATTGGGAGTACAGCACCTTTACTTCACAGACAATAATTGGGCTGAGGGGAAGCAAGCAAATAAGTGACTACAACAATGCCTTTCCCCTGCCTTCAAGTTCTTCCAAGATAATTCACTTGAAGATGAATTACTTAAAGCTGGTTCCCCAAGAAACGGAATATTTTAATCCTATTTATTTCTTTACGATATTAAAAAGGAGCCTGATAAATTTGCACATATTTCTAACAAAACGCCCAAACTCCACTTACTATGCCCTGGAAAGCCACGATGGTAGAAACAGCAGCAAAGTAACATAAATTAGTGATAAGCTAGACAGCAAAGTGACTCTGAGCCAGATTAATCAAAAAAAGATCCAGAACTTCCGGCATTACGTATGAAGAACAAAACAGGGTGTCCTGTTTATTTTCATTCTGACAAATTAAAATGAAGCTGGACACAGTTAATAAGTGTTTCTCACGCAGTCCAAGTATTCATGGCTTTATTGAAAAAATTGTGTAGCCTACTGTATACAGGTAAAGAACTCCAGCAAAACCTTAAAAAGTAGTCCTATGTAATTCACCACTTCCAATCTGTTTTTCTAATCCTCTTTGGAAGGTAAGACTGGAATTGTTACTTGAAACTGGTCTGAAGGAAAAGGAATCATTTCATCAAATAACAGGAATAAGTTATATTAGTTCATTCCAGTGCAAACAAAAGCATCTGTAACAAGTCTATAGATTTTTGCCCTTTCTATATATCAGCAAGCTTACCCCAGTACCTTTAATGCTCTTTACAGAATTGCTTTAAAAGCATTCCTTAGTATTAAAGTCCTCCAGTTTGCTTTTTTAAAGTGTTCCTTGATTTGTTACTGAAAAATAAGTAGGAACAGTGATATATTGATATTGTATCCCTGGGAGTGATAATCTATTTTACAAACACCTATGTCTGTAAACTGATAGTTTTGTTTGTTTTTTTTATAATTCAGTGTGGTAATGTGAAGAATACCTGAACACACTAAGGGAAGCGTTGGATCTAAACTACACTGTGGAATCCCTTCAACTTCACACCACCAATATTAACCAGAACAGCTAAGGCATGGTGTGTGAAAGCAGGAAACAAAAAACTTTCTTTAGCACAGTATTTGATCTAAACACTTTTTGTACATAATGAAATATATTTCTAATGAAATTCCACCAGAATTTTAATTTATAGATCACTAACTTTGGAATGGAGCTGGCATGAGTATTTACACATTTTGAAGGCTGTACTAGGCAAAGTTTTACAGGTCGCACTCCTAAATATGTAAAAGCAGAATGCATGTGGAGAAGCAAAAAGCTGAAGATCAGTTTCCTAACACCATAAGCTCTAAACTCCTAGTAACAAAATGAAAGCTTGTATTTTCCACCAAGAAAGCTACCTAAGTGTTATCCATGCAGCTCTTCCAAATATGTCTTCTGATCACATTTAACAATAGTGCTAGGGGCCAAAACCAAATCAAACTTGCATGGTTTGCAGAAACATTCTCCCACCCCCAACACTCAGGGGTTTGTGTATTATTTTTGTTGTTGTGGGGGATGTTTTGGTGGCAGTGTTTGGCTTTCCGTTTTTGCTTTTTTTGTTTGTTTGTTTTTTTCTTATCTGACAGCAGAAACAAGGAATAATCTGCCGTGTCCAATTTTGTCCAGAGACGTAGTTTTCCAAATATTTCCAACTTACTTAAAAGATGAAGTGTATTGTGGGTACATCATATAAGCAGAAGCAAAGATAATCTTTACAGAGCTATTCTGCCAACTAAAGAGTGTATACTGAGATGTATAAACTATAAGAAATTAAAACGTAATTCTATTTGAGATATAGTCACAATGTTCAAGTACGCAAGGTAACAGAAGGAAATGTAACACAAGGTCTGTTCTTTATGGCCTAAATTAAATGCTTTACTCCTACTTTATGCAGAATGTTAAAAGTATGTAGAAGAATTGGTGAGGTTTTTATAATCTTGACAACTCTGCATGGAGGCAATCCCCATTTTCTCTACAAGGCTTAATAAGTAGTTAGTACAAACCTGGAGAAGGGTACAGAATACGTTTAATGCAGAATCATTTCTTTTGTAATGCATCAAGCAAAACGGTCCCAAATCTACTTGGATCCTTCCAGAATAACAGGTGTAAATGACAGCCTAGAAATTTGCTTGCCTGCTCCTGCAAAGAACACATCTACCATAATGCCTACACACAGATTCTGTTAGAATATCATCACGGCAAGAACACTGGAGCCCAACATCTTTTCGAATTAGTGATGTTTATAAGTAATGCATTAGTAAAACAAGAAGAGAGCTTAAGAATCAAGAGAAACATGGAGAGCTCTACTTCATAAAATACAAAATGCAGTTCCAAGCTGGAAGCATGATTTTAAAAAAGAGAAATCCTTAGTTTAGGACTACGCTGAACAAGCTCACACCCCTGAAACTGAAATTCTGTGTTTTTATTGCATACCTTCTCTGCAATTTATCTGCATGCCTACGATCCCCAGCCTCATGGCAATCTTTAATTATTCTCCTATTGAATTATGTACCTTTGACATCTTCTGCAAGAAAGGAATAGTTGTCAGAAGCTGTTGTTATTGCTCAGTAAGACTGAAATAAGAGAGGAAGAAAGCTCAACAAGGCCAGTGGAAAGGCACCAGAAGTTAGCATACACAGATGGTAGACAGAAAACTATCGAACCCAAGCCAGGATTATTTGCATGTGTTCTCTATGATGTGATCAAAATTTATTTGTTTCCTCTACATAAATGCTCTCCTCCTCTTTAGGACTGAGAAAAAGTAACTACTTTGCCTCTGAGGAAGACGGAACAGAAGGCACTCCCATGAAAAGAATGGAATCCTCTGCATGAAGATGCGTGTTCTGAAGTAAAAGTGGTCACAAAGATTAAGCTTGGGAGAAAGATGAATGTACTCTTGATCCAGAAACAGATGTTTCTATTAACATTAGTTGTAGAAATGTCCTTATATCCACCTCCATTGTTTAGAGCTTAAGTGGGCAGTAAACAGAGTAACGCCATCGTGAACTGCAGCTGATCTGAATATTATAAGGCACCTATTAGAGCAGCCAAACAAAAACTTGTTTGGAGGATTTAAGACAGGGATGTAATACAAAAATGTAGACAAGCTGATACTTCTGTATTGTGAACACCTAGTTAAAAAAAGGTTTTCCCCCTCCTGAAATACCCCAATCAGTACTTTTGGTACACATACCTCGAAGAATTCTCTCCTCATGGCAACGTAGAAAGTCCCAGATTCTAACAGTGCCGTCGTCAGAGCATGTAGCAAATTTATTATCCGTGGGTGAGAAACTGTTACATGAAGACACACAGCAGGGGAAAGAAGTCAGCATTTAACAGATTATCTATGCTTCTCAGACAGGGCAAAATTATACTGTAATGTGTTATACACTGAAGGATGCATTTGAACATAGGGACTTTTAAGTGAATACAGTGCCTGCCAAATGACACTTCATCACAGGACACAAATTTAGCATAGGATTACTATGGCATTGCACTCCCCTGTGAAATGAGGAAAAAATCCGGAATTTATTCTTAGCACCTTCCTACCTATGACTGCACACGGTAGCGCCTTCTCTGCAGAAGAAGAAGCAACACCAATGTGATTTGGTAACTGTCACCCTAGATTTTCATGTTTGGTAATACCATAACAAAGTGACACTGTGTAGAAGCACAGGAGAACAGTTCTTAGGAAAAAATTCCTCTTCAGGCACAGGTGCTTTGCAGCAGAGAAGCAAAAATAAGGGAAAGCTGGTCACAGGAAAATGCTAGTTGGATTAATTGTTGAAAAAATTGTATACAAAACAAGCATATCACAGTAATTTGAAAAAAAAAAAAAACAAACCCCTCTTATTATACCCCATCAACACCATGAAAAGAATCCTACAGACACAGAAGCAGCTTCCAGACTGAGCAGTCAGTATTACTTGATGAAAGTCACTGGAAAAGCAAGGAGTTACTGAGCTATGTGATTAGGGCCAGAATATCTTCAGCAACTGGCAGGCACTGACTTCCTTTCTGGTGCAGTGAAAGACCATGAGGGAGCCCTTGTGAAATCCTAGATCCTTCTGATCAGGAAAGGGCTTAAAATAGCAGAGAAATTCAGCGTATGGCCATGATAGACAGTAACTGAATCCAATGTAAGCACTTCTCATAACCAAACTCTGGCAGAAAATGTTGCACCCTATCAATGAAAAATGGTGACTTTAGTGGAAAGTGGTTTTGTGGCAGTGAACCTTTATCGCCAAGGGCCAGCACCTGAACCCGAAGAAACACTGCTTTAGCTTCAGTTTGGATCTGCAGCTTCTCTTCAGGCTTACTTGAAAAACATTTCCATACCTTACTAAAGATTATGTGCAGGTTTGCTTTAGAAACATCATTTACATCTTACTGATAGTATCACTTTAGATTCCATCTTTTATATAAATAGACATTTGCACAACTGAGGCATCAACACTGAACCAAGAGAATATCCTACAGTCTTCTTTTCAATGGCTTGCTTACACTTTCAAGCTTGAAGAACCCATTCAGTATTAACATTAGACTTCTGTATGTGCCAGTCTGCGTGGGTATTTAGTATTACTGGAAGTCTTGGCTTTGCCAAGCCAAGCAGTTCTTCACTTTATTTAGTGTTTCATTATTCTGTGAGAACTATGCAGGTGTTTTATTTCTGAAGGCTTTATATTTTATTCAGTTAGATTATTAAAGACTGAATTCTTTATTTGGAATGAAATTGTTGTCTTACACAGTGCGTATAAAAAGGAATAACTGATACACATCGTCACCATATAAAAATGAAAAGAATACCAGTGCAAAATGCGGCAGACAAATACATCTCTAATATATTGCAGAGGCGGATATTGGGACAATACTAACTCAGAAAGGTGCCAGCAAAACGGTGAGAATGTGGAAACAAAAGAAAATATTGTGTTTATGTGGTGCAGGAAGTTTCCCAGAATCTGACAGAACCCATGCATTTCTGCACCCAGAATACACTTAGAGAACAGTCTAATCATGGCAATAGGTACTACAGAAAATGGTATATTGTGTATAAACCTGGCCTCTCTAATCGCCTCCTTATGTGCCTGGAACATCTTGACGTTGTTCATGTTGGACTGCCAGTATTTCACATATCCCCCGTGGTCTGCTGTCAGCATCCACATATCATTGTGTGACCAAGTCATAGCCCTTACAGGGCTGTCGTGAGCCTGTAAATTCAGAAACAAAACTTCTAGCAAACTTGTTCAAATACTGTCTGACCCACACAAACACAAAAGTTAGTAAAGATCCTACTCAACAGCTGCAACAAAGAAATAAAAACAACGATGATCTAGTTAGAATCAAGATGTTTTTGTGGAAAAAAAAATCCCTTCTTTTGAACACAATGGTCTCCTAAATAATAAATGAAGAGTATTTCCATTTTGTTTCTTTATGATTATGAATATTCATAGAATGTTCTTGAGAACAGTTAGTATAGGAGACACATGGAGATGGAATGAGAAGGATTAAATGAACTGCCTACAACCATGGTCTGACATTGGGTCAAAGCCCAATAAAAAAAATAAAAGAGACCTCTAAGCTTCCCATTACCGCACTTAGACCACAGACCCATGATGAGCAGGGTGAAGATGTGTCCCTAAAACATGCTCCGAAACCTCAAGGAAATACACAGAAATCTTGACAGATTAATTTACCTGCAATATTGTTTCAAAATTGAAAGTCAGTCCATTCCATAAAGTGAACTCTCCACTAGATGCACCAGTGACCAAGCGTCTCCCCTCAGGAGTCCACTGCAAAAGAATAATTTAACTAAACTGTGCAAATATAACACTCAAATGTTTCTTCACAATCCTCCAAATAAATCATAAGCTTCTTGCAGGGAATGTGCAGAACTGGAATTTACTGAATGACTTTCTAGAGGATGCAAGATAGACAAAAATGAAGAACTGTGCCAGAAGGCTTCTGACTTTTGTAACAGCAGCGCATAGACCACTGCAAAAGCAACAAAAAAAACCTAGTTGTAGAGAAGAAACAGCTTATTGGCACCAATACATTTCTAGCACAAAATATCCATACTAAACAATACTGCTGACATCATGGAAAAGCTGTTAAAAGGTGCTACAAGAGCCAAACAGCAGAGACCAAATTGCCTTTTCTTCTGTGAGTCAAGATATATAAGTCCCCATCAAATGGACAAAAAAAAAAAAAACCCACAAAGTTGAAGTGTGGGAAGTGCACCTCAAACTCTAAGAAAGAATTATTTTGTACTCAGACCTCACCACTTAACTTTCTAAATCCCTCCACAGAAAGACTAGACACAGAAGTAGTCCATGTATACCACATGCTAGTTTTATTTGTAAATGCTTTAAATGTTGTCTTGTTTCCTTTCTTCAGTTAAAAATATTACTCTAATTTAAATTAAGACAATACAACTAAGTAAATCCAACACTATACTCACCCTGACAACAAACACTGGGCATTTTACTTTATTAGTAGATGTCCGAACAAATTTTGTTGTCACAGCATTCATAGGGTTGTTCAGCATTCCTATAGGAGGGACCAACTATGGGAGAAGAAACAAAAGATTTAGTAATGACACTTCTAACCAGACACTGCAGGAAAAACATACATTCTGAACACCTATTTCTGGAAAAGGAAGTTTTTCATTTGCAGGTATATTATCAGAAGTCAGTAGAAATGTTCAATAGTCTGCACAATTTACTGTCTCAAACATCCAGAACCAACATCTTCAAGAGCAGCTTTGCAAGCTCTTGCATTATGAGAGTTCTTATGTCCAAAAATTAAAAGCTTATCCAATTTCAGATTCTCTTCGTAGATATGGATCCCAACAGAACAAGACAATGTAGAATGAAGATATCGCTTCCTATCTTTAAGGCCTTTTGTGGACAAAAAGATAACATCTACCAACAGGCAGAATCCTGATTTTCTGGATAAGTCTCATCCACAGAACTTCATCAACAAATAGAAAGATTTTACTTACGTCATTATAATATCCTGCATCAGGCTGGATTGCTCGCATATCTCGCTGGTCTCTTTGCCATACTCTGTTCTGGAAAGAAGAGAACAACTAGTTCATACCACCACTATACTGCATTGTCAAACAACAGAAAATAAGGAACACGTTGACAGCCCTCTCAGGAAATCGCAAAGCACTCCAAAGATTTTAGAATAAACTCAGTCAAAAGACACTTTGGCTTCAGGAACACTGTAAAATTTGTACAGCATAAGCAAAATATTCAAGAATGTCTGATGTTTTAATTTCATGAGACTAAAGCATCTCATTTAAAATTGCAGCTTAGCAATATGAAAGGAGCAGTCCTATGTGTAAGTCCTATGTTACATTATTGTAACAAAGACGACTGGTACTTTGTTGCCCAGGCTAACAGGTATTCTACAAGAAGCATGTTCAATCATTTCAAAAGCTGCACTCTCAGGATAAGCATTTACACCACCAGGAGCTGTGCTGATGAACTCTAAATGAAATTCCACACAGTGGCATAAGCCAGAAAGGAAGCTTCTGTGGCTGAACTGCAAGATAATAAAGCATTTAAATGAATACAACAAGACCAAGGGATAAAAATGCCTTCAATTAGTTAAATTTCGTGAGCTTTCAAACACCACCTTTTCAAAACACTTCACATAAATTAAGAATGAAATTATTTCAGCTTTATGCTGTAGATTGTGCCAATTTGGATCTATGAACATATCAGAAACAGAAGCTAAAATTCTAGCTCAAACATTTCCAGCATACACTACTACAGTTTGATATAATTTTTTAAGCCAAAAGCAAATTACATATAAACCATTTTTCTCATTTTTTACAGAACCACAGCAAATTAAATTAGTGGTATTGAAGTTAGGACTGAAAGGGAATTCTGGTATATCCTAATTTTGTGTAAGTGTCCAAAACATACAGATCTGATTTTTTTTGTTTTAATAAACAGAAGTTTGAGGGTGCTTATTTCTGCCACAGTAAACAAGGTTCTGAACTACTAAAATTATTTTTTTAGATTTAGCCCACTACTAATAGAATCTTTTGGGGGGCATTCCTAAAGTATACAAACATGTTTTAAATGTTTGGTGTTTAAATAGATGTTAGAGGATAATTTAAACTTAGTAAGAAGAAAACCTTTCAACTGTTAACACCTACAAGCTATAATCGTGCACTGGCCACAGCAGACTGAATCCATTTCTTTATGTTTTTGCAATGTTGCTGTTGAGATTCCAACAATTCCTGTATTTACAGATTTGACTCTATTTCTTCTGAGCTAATACTCAGTACTTGTATAGTAAATCTTGATCACAAAATTGTATTTCTTAAGAAATGAATACCACCCCATTAGGAAAGCTAAATAAGCATTTTTACAGAAACCTTTCCTCAACAAAACCTCATTTATGGTGTTCTGTATCTATTAACTGCACAGAAAGGGATTCTCAGAGACCACAGTACAAACTGTAGTGTTATTTAGTAAAATGATGAGAAAACATTTTTATGGCCCCCTCATTTTGGAGGGGAAGAGGTAATGGTTTATTTCCCATTTTGGGAAATTTCTATTTCAAAACAAAAATAAGAACAATTACATTATTTATAATGAATTTTTACGTTCACTCAAAAGTCAGAACATCACACAAGATGCTCAATTGCACTCCAAGTTGGAATTCCATGACAGAATGCAAGAACTGGCGTTTACATAAACTATAAAATCGGCTGTGTATATGTGCAGTTTTATTACCAAGGACCAAACCCCTTTGTATTCATACTACACCAAATTCACAAGCATTTGTCACTCAGTTTGAAAATGCTGCGGTAGATCTCCTGTACTCCAAACTGCTCTATGGACACTGAAAAGCACAATCACTAATTTCAGGAAGGAAAAAGGTTTTTCAGACAAAACCAGAAAATTAACTAACCTCCAAATACTTAATTACAGAGGGATTGTAGTCTATGGTCTTTCGGTTCACAGCTTTTCTCATCCGCTTTCCATCGAAAGTAAGCTGTTGCATTGCTTGCTGCTGTGCAAAATCAGGTCTTTTGTAGAACAACTGCCGAGGCGCCTGGTGCTGGAACCTCGGCATATGGAAAAATCGGGGCGGGGAGCCAATTTCTGTGGCCATGGCTATCTTGTATCTGAAAGACTGCAAAAAGCAAAACACTAGGTTAATACATAACAATGACATAAATCCCACATCAGTATCTTTCGTAAGTTCACAAGTACGAATAGCAACTTCATAAAGCACTGATTATTGGGAAGAAATATTTGCAGGCTCCTCTGAACAATTATTATTCTTACCCTGTGCCACTTAGCACTGACATTACAGTGGTTTAATACTTTGTTCGCTATCAAGAGGCATTTTATATTGAAACAGATCGCTATGCAAGTTTGCATTACCATTCCTAAACTGGAACTATGCAAGAACGTCCTCAGTAAAAATAGCACAAGCAAAGGCAAGAAATGGTAAGATCCTTCAACAGAAGATGATATTTCAGATTCCATATACAACGGAAAACACCATATTAGTCAATTTAACTATTAACAAGGAAGTTTTAAAGGGCTACCTCAAAACCTTATTCTAGGGCTAGAAAATAAAATTACATTCCCTTTGCATAACTTATAGTAAATACACCACAGACCACGCTCTACCTGCAGGTATACTTTCAATTCCATTATTGCAAAATAAATGAACTACATATTTATCAAAGCTTGATAAGTGTAACTGAATATACCTTCCTCACAACAAGATCCACTGAGAATGTTAAGAAAATGTGAAGGGCAGGGAAAAACTTTTCAATTTTCAGATTTTTTCTGACAAAGGGAAATGAGTCTAAAACCTTATTTTTCAGTCCATTAAATCCTTGAAAGATGAGAACATAGCAACATCTTCACAGCTGAAAACTACAATATACACTATCCTTAAAATGTATACTAACTTCAGACTAAGCAGTGACACATGCTGAATCAGTGAATTCTGAAACTTAATCTTCAACTTGTACTCTCCCCCCATCCTGAACTCATAGTTTGACAAAAATTTTAAACCAAAATAAACTGGCACGGTCACCAAGGGAAAGCAAAAAGGCTGAAAAACCCTCCCTTGCCTGAACGTTGAAGTGTTTACACAGAGTCAAAGTACAATGGAAATAAAGTTTCTTTAAAAAAGTTGAAATAATCTGTTTGTTAATTCATGAATGTACTTTCCTATCTAGTTAAAATATTAATATCCTCAATTTGAAAGATTTGGAAAGTTCTTTCAACTGCCACTCTTAAAATTTTATCTCACTTTTTTTATTGAAATAATTGGAAGATACTTCCATTTTTTAAACAGCAAAATAAAGCTAAGATAAAAATCCCAGACAAAAGAGGGTCTAAAAGTAGTGCATAATCTGACTCTTAAAAATGTTCTTTATAACTACATGGAGCAGGCTGCCATTAAGTAACAGTTTGTTGGCACAGGGCAGGGATTACCCTTTTTCACAGGCTTTGCAAACCTAGAAGCCACACACTCCTTTCCACTGCTAACTGACTGCGTGTCAGGCCAGCTGCAAAACAAGCTATGACACCTGGCTGTCAGCTACACAAACAACTCTCAGGTTCAAAAACAAACTAAAGCCATTACAACTATTCTCCATTCCGGACAAACAAGTCCAGACTAAAACAGCATGCTTCCTTAAACGAGGTAAGGAAATTTAAGACCTCTGGCAGGAGTAGCATCTTTTATTAGACTAACTCTTGCAACTGGAAAAAGAGACTAACTTTAAAATAAATCTTCATGTGGCTGAAAGGCTCATTTGCCCAAGAGCTTCCCAATCCCAACTGTTCTAGTAAGACACCCTGTCTAGCTCCAAATACTGCCACATCCATACCACAGTAACAACACAATTATTACAATATTAAGCTCATCTGAAACAAGAGAAAGGTATCAAAACTTTCTCATGCAGGAAGTTATGTCAAGTATCCTTAACACTATCTCAGATTCTCCTACAACTTGTCAGAAGGCAGCTAACTTGTACACAAAGTTTCAGGTGTTAAATCTCAAAGGTAAAACTAAAAGGATAGTAGTGGTTTTATCTGAAAAAATAGAAAGCAGCTTCTTCAAGCAAAGCAAGCTGGTATTTAACATGCAAGTGCATTAATGAAGTCTTTTTAATTTAGTTTTAAAGTTTATGCATTACTCAGGAAAAACACTAGAGAAAATTTCCAGTACTAATCTCTCTCAAGTCTAAAGATACGCACTCCTATGCCAACCAGTGTGTTAACCAGAAGGAAGAAGATCTTTTTTTCTAAGCCACACATCTATACTCTCTTACAGGCAATGCAAAAAGAAATTTCAAGAACCAAGACCAAGAAGGCAAAGATATATGCTGGGGCTTCCAAAAACCTTTGCTCATACATACTTGCAAGAAAACATTGCAAAAAAATGCCTTTTTGGAGAAACGCTCTAAAGGAACAAGTTAATTCATCATTTACAGAACACAATACCTCCCAAAGAAAATTTTTCAACTACAAACATAGGTAAATAAAGAATTAGCTATGATATGGATCAACTTAGATTGGACATACCCAAAAGTATCGCAAGCAGGGTCTAACTTAGATTAGCATGAACAACATTCACTTAATATGCAATCAAGAGCAAACATTGCTGTTTAAAAGGTGATCAAAGGCATAAACATGTTAATTACACCTCTTCACACTACAGACCCTTCCAAGTTCATGATTATGACAAGACAATGTGACATCACAAACTACAACATGACAAGCGAAATGACACAGGGTTAGGAAAATGAAGGGTTTCTGTTCTATTTATGTTCTAAGCTTTTTGTCCAACTTTTGCAGTCCCCGCCTCTATCACACAAAGCCTCCTACTTGCAGTCACAAACTTTGCAAAAAAATGTTTACCCACCTACTCATGATCATTTTCTTCTAATAATGCCTCAAATATCATGCTTTTATCCACATAATATCCTTATGCCCAAATCATGTTTGCAGACCATATGCATGAATACATATAAATAAAAAAGAGTGTGTGCACATGCATATAAGATGTGTGTATGTAGACACCAAATGAAGCTTCCAAACAAAGAAGGTTTAGAAAAGAAGGGGGGATTTGGTACAGATTCAGTTATCAGATGAAACTGGAGCATTTATTTCCAAAGACCGCTACTCCAGTCAGACAAATATACCCATTTAACATTCAAGTTATAGTATCCTACGTCGTCTTTTGTTGGGACAAACCAATGCCTCAACAGGCTTGCCTTTAGATTTTTTTTGTATTGACTAAAATAGTGTCTGAATTCAGTGCGTCTATAACTAAAGCTCCTACTGTACTGGGAGAGAGAGTAGAAATGTGAACAAATATTAGAGGGCAATGTGTAATCCAGAGTAGTAACATCCAAATTTCTATTTTAAGCGAAGTACCAAACAATGTTTTTATTTTAGAATCCATCAACAAGGGTTTAAATAGAAGACTCAATTTTTTCCTTAAGACACAGAATTAGAAGCAACAGCAGAATTTTTTCCACCAAGAACAGGTCAGCTCATTTTATTGTTTCTGGCTAGTAGTGTTACCAATTAATTGCTATTCTGTTCTAGTTCATCATAATTTTATCACAATTTGAACCATGAATTGAATTTTTGTATGCCATTCTTCCACACACCCTTATTGTTTGCAGCAGAAACATGACTTTTCAGAGAGCTGACTGTCAGTTTCCCCCTTCCCATCCCCACAAATACCCCTTCAAAGCTAACTAGCTTTCACGCATTCGCGGGGTAAATGTATTTGGGGATACGGAGAGAACATATAATGAATTCACTGAGCAAAGATAAGGCCATCGAGAAACACAAGAAGATATGTAATTGGGCCTACCTTTCAGCTAAGATGACAAAAGAAAGCCTTGAAAATGCAATCAAATTGGGGAATAAATGAAGGCAACATCTGACACAAAACTGGTTGGAAAGAAACACAGTAAGAGTGGGAGTAACTATAGAAGCAAAAAAAATAACTGAGGAGCAAGGTCAGTCAAGAAAAGGGAGTGAAACCTGACAGATAGACACAGGTTTAAAAACAAAAAAAGAAGAGAAATTAAAATAATTTAGTCGAGAGAGAATTGGGTACAAGAAACTGCACAACAGAACTCAAGGAGCTTGTGATAGGACCCGAAATGTCAACCGCTGTTCCTTAACTGTCAACAAACACACTTGCAACAGAGCAAGCCTTTTATTAATTTCTAGCAGTGCCATAAGGATGGCAGGTTTACTAATGCTATCGAGTGATCAGAGAGGGACATGGCTACACAACACTTAAAAAATGAAAAAAACCACAATAAATAAGGATGACCTTACACTCAGGGCAGCATGGTGCCACAAGACAGAAACAAAAATCACATACAGTATTAGTCCATTACAGAAAACAGTTACCACTTAGCTCGTGTACTCAAATGAGGCTAAAAAGATAACACTAGCACTTCACTTACTAACATTGTTACTTTAGCATCTCATTTGGATATGGCTGTTTCTTTAATATCAAAATGAATCTTGCAGTAAGTGTTGAAAACAGACAGATATGGACTTTGCTGCCTGAAACCATGCAACCAAAGAAATCCACACACAATGTCATTAAGTCAAAATAAAACAAATCAGGCTAATCAAACAACAACAAAAACTAAAACAAACAAAAAACACTAAAGCATCCTTCTACACTGGTTTAATGAGATAAAGTTTGAAGAAAAAGAGAGTCACGACTTATATTAAATCAGTCACTTCTTACAGATAGTTCAATACCAGAAGAAAAAAAATTTATGTGTAATCTTGACAAATTTTTATGTGGTTTACTCAAAAAGTAAAGATCACCATTAATGAAGTGCAGTAACTGATAACTAAAATCTGCTTGCCTATTTAACAGTTATTTTTCACTGAAGTGAAAGCAATCTTGGTGCAATAACCTGAACACGTCAAAAGAAAAGTATGTTTCCAAACGGCAGAATAGAAGGCTATTCTCCTGGGGAGTGCAAGCAGCCAGTTACTTTGCAAACCCTATGCTGCCCACTACAACACAACATGCTGCAGTTGAACAGACATTCCTCTGAAATGGCTAAACCAGCAAAGGAAAACAGGTGCTAGAAGTTTCCCCGAGAGTACCTGTATACTACTACTTCAAATGCATATTAGACAGTTAAACAAAGTACATGTAGGCTTTAAAGCAAGCACTTATACAGTGTAACAGAAACAGTGAAAATTATTACTAATTATTTGCATTGCAATAGCACACAGGAGTCCAAAACATGGTTCAGGACATTCAGTGAAAATAGCACTACTGAGTAGAACCACCTGAGTTTTCTGCGGCAGAAGTACAAGATAAGAACACCACAATGCAAGTTAGCATAACAAGTTTATTCTTCAGCACATCAGTAGCAAACACCACCTTTGATTAGACAAGCACCTTTACATCTACAAGGTATCGACACTGCTTAATTTCCTTTTAGTAGCATTTCACTAAATTCAAAATCCTACTGTAAATAATCACCTCAAAAAATGTGCCTCTGCATTTTTTAAATTTGTATATTAAGAGATCTGTAAGCACATCTGAATAAACACACCCGTTCTAAAAGAGAAATCAGACCAAATACAATTTAAAGTTATTCCTTTCCCTCTTTTATGGAGTATCAACACTGAGTTCCAAAAAGTTCTCCTTTCTTTCGTCCTTTGGAAGAATGTGCATCTCTGCTCTGGAGACCAGCAGTGGATCCTTCCATGGCTTCTCCTTCCTGAAACATTCTCACTATTTTCAGGAAGGCTCTTTCTTGGTCTCATCATCCAGCCTTTTTCCTTACCTGGGAATCGTACCTCTTCCCAGTGCAAAAGAATTTGGAAGGATATATTCCAAACACAGATATTCTAATTTTGCCATCTTCAGCAATTTTATTCATGTCTTAGAAAAGAAAAAAGAAATAAATATGCACATATACACATCGTTTCTCTATTACACAGGAACAGAGCGAGACATCCTGGTTAAGAGCTGAAAAGAGCGAGAGACTGTTGGACTCGCAGGCATTTTTGAACGCATAAAATCACCAGGTAGAGGGTTACAGAGACAAAGGATTCTTCATTTTTGCAAACCACGCAATCTTAAGTAAATGGTATTCCTAATATTTTAAGCTGTCTAAATTAGGTATTCCCAAAATAATTCCCATTTCAAACAGGAGATGAACCTGAGCAAAAGATTAGTTTTGAATTGGTGTTTCTGCATCTCCTCTGCTTCATTCTGTGAAGCAAACATGGTTATAATCTACAAATATTAGAAACTCCTATTACTACAAAAACAGCAGCAGCATGCTTCCACAACATTTTTCTGAAGACACATTTGAAATCCGCTGAAACTAATTTGCATGTCTGCCAGTGAATTAAACTCTCACAGCAGAGGTGACTGCTTCTGCTCTATGCACGTTACCATTTTTCTGAAGATTGATCATAAGCTTCCTTCACAGTAATTAGGTAATTCCACTCTGCAAACACAGAGAAATTATGAAAACCAAAAAATTATGCAGATTTGCCAATCTAGTGAAGAATATATTAATTTGGCCAATTCCTTGAATTGTTTTGTGTTTCAATTTCCCATTGTATTGGAAAAACATTTGATCAGATCTAGAAAAGAAGATCACCTGAAGTCTGAAAATTGTACATCTCTGAGGCACTCAAGAATCTCATATTATTTCACTTTTTTTTAACAGTCCTTTTTAAGATCATAGATTTTGGACAGATAAATCTTCTTCATAGAAAGTGCAACATCTAGACAAATTTAGTCCAGAAAGAACGATACAGATTACTGATTTACAGTTCTATAACCAGATGATATCTTTTCCACTAACGAAAGATAATGGCTGTATTAAGCAGGAATATAAAAGCAGTTAAAAAAATACATTCTCATCTTCAAAGCCACTCTGTGACCTGTTTTGACTTTGAACTGAGTTAACAGAATGTCACTTTTTGCAAGAACCAGCATATATCCCAGCGATAAGGGAAGTTTGCATCGGTTAGGGAGATGCAACAATGAAGTGCTAAGTTGCCCAACTTTAGCCCTCTGGTTATGAAATTATGTATTTTTGCCAAAAGCAGACAAAACCCCCTTGTAACACTAAAAAAAATTCGTAAGGTTCTTGTCCTTCGAGTATTTAAAAATCTTATTCCCACTTTTTAATTACATAAGGCACAGCAATAGTATGTCTTTTTCTACACTGTGGTATGCAGATTACCAAAAATGTTCCAGAAGACATACGGATATGAGTATAGTAAGTTTAAATGTAAGACAATGAGACCATTCTTACAGTCTGAGAATAGGCTCCTTATTTTTCCAGAGGTGCTGGAGGTCCATAACACACCAAATCACAGAAGTCAAGACAAAAATACTGACCTGTATTATATAAGACTACTAGTAAGCAACATTACCACTCCCTGCAACAAGCACATTTCCCCCAGGTTTACTGCTATACTCCCAATAGACATTACCATCTATTCTCTATCATATTCTATTTGTGAACAAAACTTTCCTAGAAATAGGTTTTAAATTCTGACCATGCAAAGCAGAGGTAAAAGAATTTGGCAGCTTTCCCCACTGCAGACATTCTATTCCAATACAAAAAAAAGAACAACAAACAAAAAACCCCAAAAAAACCCCACAAAGCAAACTCCTATGTCTTCATTGAAAACACAGAAAGAGATACTTAAATTAATCATTGGCTAAGTTAAATAAACTACTCTGCCCAAAAGGTTCAATGACCTCTTTTTATTTGGAGACACTTCAAAGATTTTTGTTTCATACACAGCCTTGAATCTACTACACTGGCATGATCAAGGACCTAAAAATGCAGTAGTGTTATCTTCCCCTTTAACTTCAGTTCTGTACTTTCACTATGCCCAGTTTCACCACGAAGTTTAAACTTTCACATTTTTAACACAACCTAAACACAAACACACACACGATATGGAGTCTGAAAGAACATGTAACACTTCCAACATATCTATCAAGAAGAAAACCATCTTTCACTGTACAGCAAGACCTTGCAAAATGTGACCACTGACTCAGGTTTTGATTCAAAAGGTTTATTCTCTGCAGGAAGAGAAGCAGCATTGATATTTAACTGACAAAAGCCCTACACCTTTGAAGTTTCACATACAAACACACTATGCCCAAGAACCAGCAGACAAAGCATACTGGCAAATGAAGACACCTAAAAGACCAAGGGAGAACAGGCTATCAGGGAAAAAACTTCAAACAGCCCCTCTGAAAGACTCAGGTTACGGAGCCTGGGGGACGCTCTTTAACAGCTGACTCTGCTTAGCTGCACACAAATTACACCTACATTTAACACTCTCTTCAAATTTTGGACTTCTAGTGCTAATAATCAAATCTCAAACATTTCTCATTTTATGCTGAAACAAACCCTTGACTCATTCCAAAACAGACCTATACATAGAAGACAGGTGCTTATGCACATCATAAAAAAGGCAAAATACTTTAGTTCATGGGACTCAGGAGACTGGTCCTGCTTTACCACTTCGGTCACAGTAGAGAAAACTGCTTTCACAAGTAAAACAGCCTAGAACGATTCCCTTTCTGCACCTCACAAAAGCAACTTGTACAGCAAGTTTCTTGAAGCGTACTTCAAAACAAACAAGGAAGCAACCAACTGCACTAAGCAGATGTTTGGCAGACTGCATCTAAACCTCACTTAGAAGATGCACAGGATTTGTTTTGCTGCCATGATTTCAGTGGTTTTGCTTAAAATTTACTTGCAATATTTTAATAAATTTTTAGTAATAAAACAATATTCTTCCTCCCTCTAAATCACCAGTCTATTCCTTCATCTTGACTCCTGCTTCGCATTTGTCAAAACCTGCATCTAGTCTATAACCAACCCAGACTGTCTATTGTTACTGTGAGTCACTATGATAACAGCGACTCAACTGACTGAAATGCATCCAGCTTAGTTTTCCTGATCAAGTGATGACTGACACTACTTTACTTTGGATCTACCATTTTGTCAAGAAACAAAACACATAACATAGGATGACAAATGCTAAAAAAAACAACAAAGGAAAAGCAGTCTGAAAGCAAAAAAGACCTCTCGTGCTTGGTAATCCTAAATACCAAGACACCATTCTACAGCTGGTTATTGTATCAGGACCTGCTAAACTAACACTAATCTTGGCAGGGGGGAATCACAGCTGGATCTGCTTGGGATACTCCCATTTCACCCAACATGCAGTTCATCTTATTTATAAGAACATATTGTTGGTTCATATTCAACTTGGCATTCGCTGTAACTCTCAGGTCCTCTTCAGTGAGACTGCTATTCAGCCAGTCACTCTGCAGCCTGTTACAAATCCATGAGGCTATGTCCGCACGTGGAGAACTCTGCAAGTCTCCTTGCCAATGTAGCTTTCTACTGACCCATCCCTCAAGCGTACCTAGGTCCCACTTGACTACATAAACCCCACATCACCAGACTACCATCATCTTTCCTCCTCACCTCGCTGATGATTGAACTGGAACTTTACTGGACTCAACACAAACTATTATTTAGGTACTACACAAAAGAAACACAGATGTTTTGCTTTCATTTGTCTATATGTGGCCCCCGACAGCAGACAACTCCTTAGCAGAATCAAGCCCTCATTTGTCCGAAACACACAAACAGGAGGGAAAGTAGGAAAAAAACAGAGTAGCAACAAATCCTACAAGAAGTCTTCACAGAACTTTATGATCAGTAGAACGGAAAATGACTAGAAGGACTACAGCAGTTTGCAGGACAAAACTTCAGTATGGAAACACAGCAACCAGCATCTTTGTTTCAGAAACAAGCTATTGAGATTCTGATGATAAAGAGAATAAAGTCCACACAACCCAACAGTTTGATTTTCTTCACACTGTGGAACAGAAACATATTTTAATATATTAAAGTTGAGTTCCCGAGTCTCTAAGAGTTGCAAATTCAATGCTGACAAGAAGACATCAATGTCTTTTTCGTAAAACTGAATGCTTAACAAAATTATACAGAACTGTCACAACCTCTATGTAAGAGCAAATGTTGAAAGTGTCAAAAGAGAAAAAGTAAGAAAATCTCCACTTTGTGACCCAACAAATGCTTCCCCCCCCCCCTCCCTGGGGTTACTTGGGCCAGTCTTCTGATAAAGCAATGATGTTTGCCATACCAGCTTCTGGGCCAAATAAAGGTAGAATAGTGTCTTGAGTTTCCGTAACTAAGAAACTAAAGTCCAGAAGGGGGAGCAGGAGGAAGGGAAATAGCGCTATCATGTGTGATCATGTGAAAAAACCTGCCTTTATATGGTGAGATGTGTAAGGAGGTAAAAAAACTCCCACAACTAAAAGGAATGTTTTTTTCAGTTTCGGTATTTCAAAGATTCCACTTCTCTCTCAAAAAAGAGATTTCATCCTTCAGTCGAACAGAATCACAGAATGGTAAGGGGTTGGAAGGGACCTCTGTGGGTCATCTAGTCCAACCCTCCTGCCGAAGCAGAGTCACCTACAGGAGCCTG
>Ga0181612_116920_pt1 | contig 27843 bp, 18 predicted proteins | sample HoacroProtozoa21_FD_119630 | JGI IMG/M metagenome (GOLD analysis project Ga0181612, IMG submission 119630) | Hoatzin crop microbial communities from Cojedes, Venezuel. Combined Assembly of Gp0051906, Gp0051904, Gp0051908
GAAGAATTTCTTTTTTTTTTTTTTCTTGAGGAAAAAGGCATTATTTGGAGGAAAAAGCGACAAGGCGAGAAACCAGCCCCAGCATGTGCTTCGGGGCCCTGCTACACAAACAGCCAGCCACAAAGGATTCGCAGGCACATCTGTGGACTGAGAGAAAGATTCAATAACAATGTGGTGACCTTCGTTAGTTTTAAACTAATTCATGTGCTAGTTCTTGGTGTATTACTTAAATATATCAGATTGTTCACCTATAGTATGACGATAATATTTTCCTCCTTCACAGGAGGGTGAAGCTGAGGGCTTGTGTGCTTCTCCCTGAGGGGCTCCTGTTCCAGCTGTACTGAAGATGCTCACATGCCAAAACGCGCGTGTGCGTATAGCCGAGGAGGGAGGGTTAACCACTGCCAAATATTGGTTGAGCTGGAGAGAAAGCTGCAAACCTGGGAAGCGTGAGGTTGGTGCCGCTTGCCCCGCCGTCCAGGGTGAAGGGCTAATGGCAGGGAGGCGGGTGGAGTCCGGCTGTAACCCACACAGGATTTGCAGGGTGGTTACATCCCAGCGTGGTAACAGCACTGAAATTACTTGATGGATACTATTTTCATTATTACTACTTTAATGCATCACTGTGGACACACCGTTCTGTACCGTAAAAAAATAACGCCAGAAAAACACAGACCTTATCTATGCAATTACATCCACTGCAGCTCAAAAAGAAGACAATTAGTGGAGTGCATCCCCCAGAAAGCCATCCACAGAGGTCAGAGTTCAGGAGTAACGTTTCCGTTCTTCTCTCTCCTCCCAGAAAACCAGACATTAGCAGCATCAAACCATCTGCAGAGCACTCTAACTAAAAGGAGAACATTACGGGTAAGTAACAGGCAGTGTAATTGCCTAAACAAACACACTTTAGGCAGAAAGACTGTGATCCTGGCATGTCTAAAGTGTGGTTGTGTTTGGCTCTTTTGTTTGTTTGTTTGTCCATTTTGTTGCATATTTTTGGTAAGTTTAGGTGGGGTTTTTTCTGCTGCTTTGCTGGTGTCTAATACTAAAAAACAGTGTAACACAGAGAATGTGGCCTCAATTTGTTGCCAAAATTAGAATATGAATTTGCGCCTTTTAGTAAAATTATAATGAGTGCCTGTTGACAAGAAAGTGAGGAGAAAAAAATTATCTGGTCTCCCAAATTTGAATTTAATCTCTTTTTTTAGTATTGAAAGCATTTGTGGAGCTAGCTTTTTCCCCATGTTAGTATGTGCTTGTAATGCCCAACTGGAACTGGAAGCCGCTTAGACAGCCTGCGAGATGCTGTCCTTGCTGTAGGAGTGGAAAGGAGGCCAGAAATACCAGCGCTTCTGTAATTCCACTACATTTCCAGCCCATCTGAGCAGACAGACAACATTTGGATTGGGTTTGGGTCAGAGTTTTCGGGGCACTCGGCGTCAGTGATTCCTCTTTCCCCTCCAACTGCCGTATTGCAGTCCTCCTCCAGAAGGCAACACGTGGACAAGGCACTACCTGTTGCTAATGACTGCTAAGCAGCTGCTGCCTTTCATTTCTGAGTCTGTTCACCGGGGGCTGCCTTGTGTGAGGAAGGTGGTTCATCCAGGTTCAGTACAGGTGACCCCTGACAGCTGGGGACAGATCTCCCTTTTACAACCACACTCAGTGAAAGGGAGTGGTAGCTCTCGTGTAACGTTGGCAGCAAACACTTCACTTGCTGTGCTTGGAAGTTTGCTCCGTCATTTGTTTCTCATGACCGTTTTTCTTTGTAGGCTTTGCAGGATGCATAGTCAGTCCCAGTCAGTTTGTTCACAGTACCGTGGCTTCTGATCTTGGTTGGTGCTGAGGCATTGCCATACTTTATGCAACATTTAGGGCAATGAAGCTGGTGAAGGGTCTGGAGACCACATCTTATGAGGAGCGGCTGAGGGAATTGGGATTGTTTAGCCTGGAGAAGCAGAGGCTGAGGGACACCTTGTATAAGGTTCTTATAAGACCTATACAAGCAGTGGGATTATCGGAACGGGGGGGCAGAAGATCGTGGGCTGAGGGGTCAGAGAAGAAACAACAGGTTGTGTGGAGCTGTAGGGTGGGTAGGATCTTTGGGCTAAAATAGTAGTATCCAATGTGTTTAGGACCAACATCATGAGATTTGCTGTAGTGAAAATCCTCAGGCTATGTAGGCTCCCATTTTTTTGTTTGAGGAGATATTAAAGAGCAAATAATAACTGAAACACTGGAATCAAAGGCAGGGGAGCAAGAAATCTGTAGGTGCCTTGCAGCTTGTTGGCCCAGTGTGTAATATTGAATGCAACTGGTGGGGTGAGTTTTAGTTTACGTTACCTGTATACTCCCTCCCCTTTAAGGATATCTCTTGTGGTCAGATATTTGAGGAGGCTGATGGGAATTGCTGTGAGCTTTTTCCTAAGCATAGCTAATGGCAGAACTGGGGCTGCATTTGGCAAGTCATCAGCCCTGTGTCTGACCTCCACGCGTGTGTGCGTCTAATAACAAAAATGTGTGTTGATAAGCAGTATTTTATGAAAGAATTATTTGCTTAAAATATTATTTTGGCTTAACATCTGCATGTGGATTGGAAACTGGCAGAGCAAAACAGAGTAATTCAAAAAGGTATATGACAGTATAAAGCTGGTGTGAGGGAACCTGCTGGGACGGTCGTGGCGAAATCAGATTGGCAGAAATAAGGATTGACCTGTTAGTTGGAAGAAAGAGGCCAATTTATAACTGTGGTATGTTACCGTGTCAAAAATGGTATTTCAAACTCACTTAGTCTACTTATTTTAATCTGAAGGCTTGAAAATCTTAGAAAATTAGTTAGAAGTCATTTTGGTCTCTCTGGTTTTGCTTGGGTATTTTTTTGCTTAGGGGTTTTTTTTTTCTTTTTTTCTTTTTTTTTTTTTTTTCTGTAAGGCAATACAGGTTGAGTAAGCGCCAAGAAAATGAAGTACCGAAGAGGGAGACAGAAAATAGTGTTTGTTATTTCATGTAGCCAGAGAAAGAAGCAACACCTTGGAGGTGAATGATAGGTATTATTATAAAAGAGTTGTAGCTCAGGGCAGGTGAGTGGTGTGCTAATGAGGAGCCACCTCCTGCTTTCTGACAGATGACTGTCATTGTTCAAATGCTGCCATCAGATTGATTAATAACTGGGTCATCTTGCCCTGCAGTTGGAGAGACTGTCTTCATTCTTCCGCTGATTTCTCTAATCTGTTGACCTGGAGATGACCCAATAGAGGTGGAGCTGAGATTAGCATTTCTTGTAGAACAACAAGAAAAAATTCACTAGGCAGGGTAGGGGGGAGAGGAACACTCACCAAAAACTCAAAGAATGCTGCTGTCCCCAAAGCAACCCCCAAACCTATTCAGCGTGTGCAAAAGTCCCCATTTTATGAACAGGCAGTTTTAGTATTCAAGACATTTATATTTTTAATAAAGATTTAAACCGGTCGTGTTCATTTCTGCAGTGTCAGCTTAACCTATATGGAAAGATGTATAAGGTCTCTTCAGAACACATAGAGGAAAGTAAAGACCTGTGTATTGAGGGGCAGGGAAATGAGCTGATATAACATAAAAATGCTTGCTTTGCCTTAATGTCTCTTAATGTTCACTAAATTCACTATTAAAAGACCAAATAGTAAACAGCTTGCTTTGACAAGTGAAATACAGGCATATTATCCCAGATGACTGTTATTATGTGGAAAGAATGGCAATTCTCCTTGAAGATTTGTGTAATTTTCTCTCTTTTCTTGATTTAAACTCTTCTGAAAGCAATGGCATGGTGAGTTTACCTTTCTCCTTGTCATATGTTGGCAAGGTGTGATGGCTCTCATCTGCTTCAGGAGCATGGAGCACAATATAATAGTCAACTTGAGCCAGAGGGATCCTTGTAACTAATTAGGATTCAATTGTCAGACTTTTTGGAACATTGCTTTGGCCAAAAGTTACATGAAAATATCCTTCAAATAGCTTGTGAAATTGGCTCATTTCTGGCACTCTTAACATTACTGATCCTTTTATTACATGGGCCAGCTCCGCAATTTAAGACTTCTTTATTTAAATGCAACATTTATAACATTTTACAAGAATATCCCTTATTCCTTCCATCTTCCTGGAGGACAAGGTCCCCTCCCTCCTCCTTTCTCATTACTTACAAAGGAAACCAAGTCTTTCTATCCTGTGACTCCACAACAGAGCAGAACGCTCGTATGGGATTTAGCTAATCAGGTGTATAGACCTAGAAGTGCTCCCATTTGATCATGTGTGCTCTGTTCATGTGTACGTACTGTGTAGAGTACCTCTAGCTCAGTTAAAGCATTAGGCCACTTCTGAGTTAGTTGTTTTGATTTCTACAGAGGACAACCTTCCCTTTTTAAGTGAGGCTTATGTTTTCAGATATAAGCAGTGAGAAGCCAAAGACAGTAATTATCAGCTTCAAATCTCCGTGCTGCAGTTCTGAATCATGATTTGTGTTTTAAACACACTCAGCCTTACAGCATGTGAGATTGCTTTATGCTCACAAAATACATAACTAGATGCTAGAACAAAACAAAACCCAGTAGAAAAAGAAGCAAGAGGTTTGTCAAAAGAAAAACTTAGCCAGCTGCTCTTTTTTAATACTTCATATCTCTAGCACCATAGTTCAAGCCATTTCTTTACCGTGGAGTGATTTTTGAACAGTTATCTCTGTCTGCAGAAAGTTATTTAAAACAAGAAAGAAAACTTTGATGTGGGTTAGCCTCTAATAAATAAGGTTTGTTGAGCAGGGAAGATTCCATTTATAAATATTCTATCAGTTCCTCTTTACCTAAAGCTGCATATCTGTAAGGTATTCACCACGTCCTGTGCAATGTATATAACCTGGTGCTTCATGCAATGCTGTGAGACCACCCCATGCCCCTACATGCAGCCTCAGTAAACTGGCATTACTTTTCAAGCAGCTTTGGCTTGGTAAGATTAGATCTGCTCATTAAAGACCAAACATATGCAAAATGTGAGGTACGCATTGCTGTCCTCCTGTGCAAAGCAAGAATGTGCCCCAAATCACTTCCACTTTGTGCAAAAGCATAACCAGGGGGTTATTCTGCTGTTCTAAGAATAATATTTAGCATAGGCCTCCTGTGCAAGAGGCTGCTCCTGGCATCCAGGAATTAGCACGTTTGCAAGTGTGCCTCAGAGTTCTGCGAGTGGAGGTGAGCTGTCTCTGAGTCCCTTGGAGCAACTGCTGTGGAGATTTGCAGTTTAGCTCAGGAACGCTGTTAAATCAATTCAGCTACATACTTCTATGTTTGAGTAACATTAAAGGTTGGTTTTAAACCCCTAAAAGCCAGGAAATTCAGGGTTAAGGCTGAAAATCCTGGCTGGAGCTCTGGTCTCAGCCAAGGCCTTATGTCAAAAAAATAATAATGTAAAAAATTTTGCATTAAGGCTGCAGTGGTATACTAGCTTTCAGAATCCACTATGGCCTTTTTTCTTCACAGCACTCTTCACTCACTTGTTTTAGCTCTCTTTCATTACTGATTCGAAGATCCAGTAGGAAACACTTCTCAAGCACACTGCTTCGGATACCTGAGGTAACTGATATCTTTCCGTAGGTGGAAGTGGTGATATCACAGTAATTTCATCGACGTGAAATGGCAAATATTGTCTTTTCAGCAATGCCCCCTTAAAGACCCTTAAGATTCCTACCTCAGGACTTTTGTTGACAAACTGGTGTGCCATTGTATCTGAAAACTGCTTTTTTATGTTATCTAGTTGAGATCCTTCTACTTAAACCATAAGTCAGAAAGGAGGAATCGTCTGAGAGTTCCAGAAGGCAGCAGAGAAAAAAGTTTTCAGGGAGAAAGCTGAGTTGCAGGCGGTGGAAAATAGGACACTCGTCTGCTTTTTGTAGTGAGACCGAGTAAAGGAGTGGAAAGTCAGTACTGGGCGAGCAGCAGAAGAGCCAAGGTGTAGGCTACAGAGGATTCAGAACAATCCTGGATCCCATTTAGATCTGTGGCAGAATCCCCATTGACTTCAAGTGGGTCAAGATTTCAGCTTCAGATCCCAAGTTCAGAAACTAGATGGTCAGCATGGCTTTCAAGCACAGGCAACCTTGTCCCTCTCTACTTATTTTAGATCCCCTACTGTAAAGATTTTTTTCAAAGAAATGTGGAAAAGAAACTTAACAGATGATTTTCTCCTCACACGTCTTCCAAGATGGTTTGTTTAACCTGGCACTTTCTGTATAGGCATTGCAAGCACTAGCTAAAATGGTGGAAAGGGGAACATTGTGTGGAACCTGAGCTGAATGTTGGAGCGTTGGAGTCTCTTCTAGCAACTAGCTAAGTATTTGTTGCTGGTTTCATGAGGAAATTGATTTGGCATATTTAACGTTGTTTCTTTATTTTATAGGTAACGGACTATTCCCACAGCTCTGTTATAAAATAGTGCACATATATATATATATATCTATCTCACAGATTTACAACTCTGCTGTTTCACTAGGGATACACTTAATGTGGTATAAGTCTCTGGATATGACAATTAAATTCACATGACCCACAGACTACCTCACAACCCAAAATTGCCCTTTGCATATTACAAGAGAATAGTGATTACCCTCTAATCACTTATTAAATCTACTTTTCCAATGAAATTTCGTCTTTCCAGGGCCTAAAAAAATGGAAGCAAAATATCTGGTGTTTGTAAGAAAAACCAGTAATATTACAGTGCCCAGTATCTGTACTTGCGCTAAGTGTGCTCAAAAGGCCAGTATCATGTTTCTTCCCCACCACAAACTTATTGAAACAAAAGAACCTTTTGTTCAGAAGAATCTTACGTGCATAAGTGTCTAAGTAACTTTGTAAATGGATCATCTGGTGTGGTGAATAATGTTGCACTGAACTAGCAATGAATTATCATGTTTGTTATGTGTATTGGTATCTTCTGCCAGATAAACGTGAGTCTCAGTCCCAAGGCTGACAAAAGCAATCTTCCTTTTTTGTGAACTCATAATAGGCTGTGGATTAGCAAATGTCACAGGAGGAATCGAAGTTCTGAATTTGCCATCATGTTGTGGTTTTGGAGACCCCGAGCTCTGGAGAAATTCAGAGTCTTACCTGATCACTGATTTGTTACAGCTTTTTTCTGTCGTTGCCATAAGCTGGAAGTCCAAGAGCACGGTATTTTCTGCATTATGCTTGAAATGCCCAGAGTCTCTAAAACAAGAGATTGCGGCTTGGCTGAGTCAACTCAACATTTTATTTTGCTGAAGCGGATAAATACGCTTTCATTTAATTTACTGTGGGAAAGTCTTTAAAAGCTAGGTCCCATAGCAGTTTTGGTGGTAGCAGATTTCTGCACCTGGGTTTTTGGCCAAGGTTACTGTGTACTAGCTGTCCCCTTGACTGCCGTTCTTCATCCCAGAGGTGACTGAATTTCAGCGATGGGTGAAGCGATTTTTCTGCTTTGACTTAAAATATCTTTGGACACAAAGACTAAAATAAATGTGAGACATAATTAAACACACAGTGCAGAATTTTGTGTATGGGGGAAGGGACAGACAACCAGTCTGTTTCAACCTAACTTATAAAGGAAATATTTTAAGCCATATTTTCTTTATTCCTTTGCATGTGTAACTGTTTTTCAAATGAAAAAGATTATTTTTCCAAGGCACAAGTGAACTATCCCTGCCTCAGCAGGTCTTAAAATTAGTAGGAAGATCTCTTCATCTCCTGACATGGAAATAAAATTTTTTTGTTGGCCTCCCTATCTCAGGGTTAACTATGATGGGCTCCAGTTTCCTGAACATGAATTCGTGACTAAAGGAGAGACATCACCCATGCCTAAAAGGCCAGACTGACACCTACTAACAGAGTCTGTGAGGCAGAGCATTAAATCCCACACCAACTTCTGAACTTTGCTCTCATCTTTTACCTGCAGCTTAAAGCAGCTTGTGTGTCCATGCCTTTGCAGCCTTTATAAACAGCAATGGCAAAGAAGCTTCAGTATTCAAAAGTAAAGGCAAAAATGCCAGTTCTTGTTGGGTGAGCCTATTGCGTTCTGCAGGCTTGTTTGGGACTGAGCCAAGACTGTGAAATCTGAGTATGATTTTTGACCCTGCTCATAACCACAGAGGAGAAACGGTCTGCCGAATAAGCCCGACACTCGGGAGAGATCCTTGCACATTTATGAACTGTGTTACGCTGGGTAAAATCCCTATGGAAGTATGCACCAGCTCCCTGCTTGGAAGAAAGGGGTGAAATAGCATCTCCCTAGCCTGCAGAGGTGAGGAAAACCACACTAAATATGCCGTGCCTTTAGACTCTGATGAGGAGGGACAAATGAAAGCCTATATTTAGAATTTTAATGCTAATGTGACTAAGATTAACCTCAGATTTCTTTTGAGGTTTGTAGTTGAAATCAGCTACAGCTGCAATGCCTGGATCATAGTTTTATTGGAGTTTGGGGCTTAGAGGAATCAGACTGCTTTGGACTGGGTCCCCTACTCCAGCGTGAAGGCTTTTTCTGTAAGCTGACCCAGGATCATCCAGGCTGGCCCCTCTGTCACTCTGATTTCATGCCGCAGCTGATATTGTGATGGTGCAAAGCTGGGCAAGGCAAGCAGATCTCAAAAGAAAGATTCCAAGTCCCCTAACCAATTCATGCTATGCCTACACACTCATATTCGTGGTGTATCCGGAAGTCACAGTAGCAAATTTTGCAAAGCAGTGCTATGAACATATATTTCACACCGGTACCATTATTATTAACAGCAAGTATGAGTGAGGAGAAAAGGAAGGACACCCAGCACATAACCCTGCTATTAACCGTCCCACCTCAGTTTTCTTTTTCTTGAACCTGAATTCAGCTTGAAGCACTATTTTGAAACGTTCTGAATTTAACCCCAAACTCACCCTCCCAGTATCGTATTGTTGGTTCGCAGTAACAAAACAAACACAACCAGACACCCCTTAACTGGGGCCTGTTCGCTACACAGTCCGTTTTCACCCACCGGTGTCTGCAGGGCAGCGTCAGATTGCACGTCCCCTCATCATCCTTGCTGCGCGACTTGCCAGCACATGTGTCATGAGTTTTTACCTCCATGTGCCCATGCTCTGCAAGTGTTCGAGGGGACCCATGCAAAGTGGAAATTTTCCTTACCTGCCTGTGCCGAGCTTTTGCTGCTGGTTGTGGGAAAGTCTGATTTATCTCCTCCCATGAAGAAGGAAAGAACCTTCCTCAGAGAAGAACTGAGGGTTTTTTTCTGCCTAAAACTTGTCCTACCTACTAGCTTGCCCTGTTTAGGCTCCGGTAACAGCAACCCTGTCAGTGCCCCATCCTATTTCCCACCTCGTCACTACATGACGGGCACGACTATGCTGCAAACTCTGCCTCTTGACAGAGTAAATGGAGAGCAGGCAGTCAAGCAGTCAAGCAGCACGGGGTGATCCCATAGTCGCCGGCCCACCCTTACTCTCTGGTAAACTGACTGGGGGGTGCCAGCCCAGTTAACAGAGTGGTTTTGATCTGGAGCAGTGTAGAGCTGAGGCACTGAAGACACAGCTCAGCCTGAATCCCCAAACCGAAGCCTTGGTTTTGGGAGGCAGAAGACTGGAGCCGCGAGGGTGAGTGGGACGGAGGTGCAGCACCGGTGGGGGCACCCACGTGAAGCCATCCCCCTGCTCCCCTGTCAGACTGTGGTTACCCGGGAAAAGACGCTGGAAGGGCCTTGACTCAAATATCTTGCAATTCAGACCCACTGTTTGGCAGTCCGTAAAATCCTCCCCAAGCTTCTAAAACATCAGTGTACAGATGGATCTCTTCTCCGGGACGTTGGAGTTCCTCAGTGCAGGACCCCTCTAATTAGCAGGAAATGCTCTATTTATGTCCCTCAGAGGCGGGGAAGATGAGGCAGGCAGAGAGCAGGGTCGGCATCAGTGCCGGAGGGCTGCGAGAGTGCGGCAGCCCCACCACTCACCCGGCCACCTCTGCCCAGTGTCGGCTGTGCCCCAGCAGCTCGCTGGGGCTGGACTCAGCCTGGTTCCTCTCTGACCGGTCGCAGTGTTCTGCCCGTGTGCCCATCCCTGGCCGCCACATCCGAGCCCACCGCAGCAGCTGGCAGCGGGCACCGGTTTTAGGGTCTGGACCTTGCACTGTACTCAAACATGGCACAGGTTCATTTGCAGGAATCGAGTAGGAATATTTCAGCGTTGGCATCAGTTACTGACAGGCTTTCAAAAAAGAGATTTTTCCCACCTGCATGTTATAAAACCATAGTAAATGGAAACTGTAATCTCTCGACATTAAACAAATGAGGAAGCTGCATTCTGAAACTCATAAGTCACCACCAGCCTTTACCAAATAATAACAATTGCACTGCTGATGGCCCTGTCTCTTGCTGTTAGAACACTGAATGACAGGGAGTAGTGTGTGCTAGTGAGAGTATCTCATTTGCTCCAAGTACTGCAAGCATTCCTGCAAATCCACAGAGGCTCTTGATAATCTTTTGCAGGTGGTCAGATTTTAAATATTAGAAAAAAGTGAAGAAACACATTAAAACAGGAAGATAAACATTTCCTTTGTTTGTTTTCTATTCATTTACTAAAGCAATGCATCTTATTTGTGTCACCTATTAGTTGCTTTCATAAAATCCTGATGGACTGATGAACATTTTTTTTTTTTAATTCTGATTTACAAATCCACAAAACCCTATCTTTAGCACAGAGGATAGACTGGAGAAGCAAGATAACTACTTTCTGAACAAGGCCTGATAGCTTCTAGAAACAATGACAGTAAGATTTAATCTGAATAAGTAGCAAGATTTTAAAATGTGTGATAGAGGTTATACTGATAAATATAATTTTTCCCTGCAGGTATGCACAAAGGGACAGGCTGCTTACTGATAATTACTCAAAGATTGCAATCCAGTTAATGTGGCCTGTGGACCTCTACCTGATTCACATACAAAGGAAACACACAGGCACTGCATGTTCAGGAGGCCATGCTCAAATCTTGTTCAAAGGGCTGTGACTTGGCTACAAAGAAATCTCTCCATCTCTGTAGTAAACACTCTGGTTAACAAACCTACCCAGGCCACATGACCTGATACAAGAAATACATGGATGGAAAATACACATGGTGGTGATCGACTTTTCCCCTTCCAAATGCTTATAATATCACCCTGAAAAGTATTCCCCTCACTTTCGTGAAATAGGTTCATTGGACAGAATCTTCAGAGTTTCTGTTTGGTTTGCATTTCCCTTTATTCAGAAACCAGTTATCAAGGCAAATCTCCTCTCTGATTATTTGTGAGCATGGTCTTCTCCATGACCTGGACTACCAGTGGGAAGGAGTGGTTAGGGGTGGAATTTTCACGTGATAGTCACAGGTAGATGTCTTTTCCACTACCACCTTGCCGTACTCTTAAACTTGATCAGACGTACCTAATACACTTGTCTGTCTAGTCTTTCACCTAACATGTGATACACCCAACAAATCTAATTAGCTTAAGTTTATGCCAGAAGCTGGTTAGGAATCAAGTTTCTGGAATAGCCAGGCTAGAAGAGGGAAGAAGGCAAACTCGAAATCGATGTTGTATATGAAAAAGATAAAATAAGGTTAATTCTTTAGTGACATCTGTAGCTTGGGACACAGATAAAATGGCAAATGTTTTCCCCTTTAACTAATGATTTTGTAGAAAAAACCCTTTTTTCTTGAAATTTAATTGTGAAAGAAAGGATAGAACTGTTTATTGCTTGCTCTACTGATTTTTCCAGAGATTTGAGTCATATTTGAGAGCCCTGAGACAGCCATGGGATTTACATGGGCCTTTGCATGCTGATGCCATTCCGATATATTAAATTTTTGGTTTTAAGCAGAGGCTGGCAACCTATATTTGAGAAGTCGTTTCCTGAAAGCAATCAAGCACTTGGGGCCTGTTAAGATTTTTCTCGTTTCTTTCTGTTATCATGTATCATCATTTGGTGTTATATAGGATGCTCTGGGAAAGAAAAGCTGGGGCTGAAGGTCAGGGCCTCGCTGGTGAAGCAAAATTGTTACTGCCGCTTAGGTGTACGTGGGAAATCAATATGGTTGCTAAAGTGTCTTTTCTTAAGCAGACTGCTTAAGTAGCCTTTTCCCCATCTCTAATCACAAGTAACCTTCAGTTAGTTTGTCTACAAAGCCACGAATACGTCTCTCTCTGTCTCTGTGATTGATCTACATACTGGGTAGCGTGTGCTATTAAAATCCGTATCTCCTGGCTTTCCTGGACACCTCAAATGAAGTACGGCCAATTCGGAAATCCTTACTGTGGAACTGGAAAAGGAAAGCAGAAGAACATCCTTCCTTTGTGGCTATCTTTACTAATTTATCTTTAGGACTGGATTATTTGGATTAGACCTCTCCCCACCCTGCAACATTAGTTCTATTGCTCTCTTGTTGGCAAATATGGGCAATAAGTCTTCACCTTAAAGACGCAAGGCTGTACTTTTGAAGATGAGGGTTTATTTCTTGGTCCTCCCCTGGGCAAGCCATTTTATCGTTCTGTGTTTTTCTTCTCTCTGTCAAATGGAGATACTGCTTTGCTCCCAGTTTCAGTCTGCCCTGCCTGTTTGGAACTCTAAGCCATTTGAGGCCTGAGTTGCTTTTCACTGTCTCTATCAAAACAGGAGTTGATTTTTGGATAGAGCTGTGAGGCACCGTCTTCAAAAGTTTTAAGTGGAGAGACTGGAGAGCGATATTTCCAGCTTTGTTCCTTGGTGTGGGATGGGCACAAGCTCTATTTGCAAGGTAGGAACTGAAAAACTCCTGGTCGGAAAAGGCAGCTACCCACATTATGACCTGAAACACTGGTCAGGAAAGCCAGTAAGCCCATTAACTTCTCTGGAGGAGGCCTCTGCCTGTGGCAGTGCAACATGGGGGACAGAAGAGTGGTAAAGATGATCTAGGATGCTGAACGTATTAAACACATTTGATATGTGCTGTACCTTTTCAGCAGATGTGGTGAAAATTTCGAGGTCAGGAAGGAGAATTCACCTCCTACTCTAATTGGCATTTTAGAATTAGTTAGACAGTAAACATCATTGGGAGCGATGAGATGAAAATAATGCAGTTCTGCTGATCCTGTGGCTTTCTAACATGGGCCCTCACCTGTAAGGAGACTTCCCCATTCTGCAGAATGAGGGACATTACACTGTTTTGGCCATTCTGTTCTGTCTCCGAACCTGGTGTCTTGTAAGTATTGTTGAGGTCAGTTTTTAAAATGGGCTTTTAAAATGCTTCTTTTCATGATGTCTCATAATTAACCTTCAGTGAAAGAGATGAGCGACAACAGGGGAGTTCTGGTATTTTTTATGAGGCAGTACTCTAGTTCCTGAGTGGGTGAACCAGGAGACTTTTCTCTCTTATATGGGAATTGGGTAAGTGCTGGGAAAAAGGGTCCTGCTTCTCCTCTTGGTGTGCTGTAAGCTTTTTAGAATAAAGTGGCTGGGCTGTCTCTAAACAATGACTTTCCCCAAGCTGTGACCTTCAGGCAACTGGAATCACTGCCTGGGTCCAGATGCAGCCTCCACATCTGGCCAGCCTGGCTCTGGCTGCCCAAAATTCTGGATCCAAATGCTCAGGAAGTTAGAAGGTTAAAGACTTTTTGCAACTCGGACTCATTTCTGATTAGAAATGAAATACCAAAAATAGTTTTTAGGAAAGGAAATGGAAGCCTGAAAGCATAATGAAATTAAAGGCTAATCTTCAACTTAACAGGCTGAATGTGGATTTAAGACCAAAAATATTCATTCTAAGGAGGAAAGAAAAAAAATTCAAATTACTAGGTAAGTAAAAGACAGAATGGCTTAGTATACAACAGCATCCTCTGAAATATAAGGCACGGCAAAAGTGTGAGTAAGTTCAATATCTCAAAAAAATATAAATACAGCTAATAGTTGTGAGGCACTGGAAGAGAGACTGGCTACACTTGGAGTCATTTGCAGTGAGGTAAAGCAGCAATGGAAAATTAAATATAATATAGAATCAAATTTTGACAATACAGTGTTTTTTAAAAGAACAAAGAAAGAAACCTGCTCTACAGAATTTAATTTGAATCATTCTTGCTTCCTTATAACATTTAAGCAAACCGGGTGCAATTTCGTATGCACAGTTCAAACTAAGCAGAAGATGATTTATTAGATTTTTAAATATTTCTAGGTTCTTTTGACATTTTGATAATGTTGTTTTCCATACCTATACAGTTGTTAGTCCGGCGAGCTTTTAGATACCAAACATTTAAGCAGGCTATAAGTAAGTCTGAAGCCAAAAGAACATCATTATTTACCTTTATTTTCCTTTAAGGACAATTCAATCTTCCTTTCACAGTTGCTGCAGCAGCATTAATAAATTCTGAATTCTCTGCATTTGAGACAAAGCTGTCGTTGCTGCCCAATATTTTGGGTGATAGGAATTTCCCAGCTCTCATGCTAAGCCACAGGCTGCAACCTCATAACGTTCTTGCCGTGGCCTGTTAAACTTCCCTCCCTGTTCCTAGGCAAGGCAGACAGCCAGCAAGAAGTGATGAGTGTTTTTCATGGTAAGGAACAATACATGAAGACTTTCCAAATTAATTTAACATTTGCAAGGAATGCTGTTGGCTGCATCAATCTAAGATACCCTGGCAAGCGGGAACTTATTTTCCATGTAGATGAGATTTCTATCCCTTCCCCCTCCCCAGGACCCCTACGGTGAGAGGGAGGAAGAGAGGTTTTGCCTTTTAGTGAAATCTAATTGTGGCGCACGGTCGGGGAGGGGAAGGGTCAGGGGAAGGCCAGCCGCACAAGTGTCCACGACAAGCTGTGAGACATCTCCTGGGAAGAGCCGGCCCTGGTGTCCCTGCTGGCAGCCCCGGTCCCTGGGTCTCACCTCAGGGCCACGCTGGCCTCAGGGAAGGAGGTGGGAGCTGCGCTGGTGGAAAAACATTGTCCCCCACTGCACTCACTGGAGAGACGCTTCGGGTCTCATTCTCCGCCCTGGGCTAAACTCACTAAAAACTTCCTGGTTTGGATGGCTTCGGTTCCTTTCTCTCCCCAGTGGGTCCTTCAGGCTTTGTTAATTAAACATACACATTACAGTGCTGCTGTGATTTGCCACAGTTTGTGAGATTTCCATTCCTGAGCAAAGTGGACATCCGCATGCCCCTGAAAAGCCACCACGGACATCGCTGCCATCTGTACAAGAAGAAGGCTGGAGTACTTCTCTTGGTGGCTGGGCTCTTGGGCAGGAGGTGGCATGGCTAACTGTAAAAATGAATGGAAAGTGAGGTTAGCTGGAGTGCGGCAAGGTGAAAATGGGAGAGGCTCAAAGATGAGGAGCTGTGTGCAGAAGGTTCAAATTGCAAAGATCAAGTGTGAAATATCCTGAGAGTTCTGGGGGCTGTTTTATGATGGATTTTATCTCTGACATGAAGCAATCCCATACTACAGCATTAGGGGTGACATAAAAATCTCATCCAATTGGATGAAGACTATTTAAGGAATTTTGAGGGAATCTGATGTGGAAATAACAAGGAAAACAGATAATAATCAGAAAATCATTTACTATTTATATGCAGTACATACTTTTCTGCTGCACTTTGTCATGTAGAAAATATAGATCTCTGGATACCTGTGTTATTCCTAGTCATCCAGTCCCTGAAAATATCAGCAAATATTACGTAATCAGTCACAAGAGACCTGATCTCTCGAACTTAGCCCTTAATCTCATTTCCCCCTTTCTTCCCACTATTCCTGTAATTCTTGTCCTTGTAACACTGTGATTGCAGTGCAGCTTTAAATAAACTCTGTGCTCTCTCAAGAGCTTTGCATTTAGCCCTTGGTGCCCATGAAAGTTCCTTAAATTGGCAGTGGGAGCATTCCATGAGTAAGGGAAGAAGACCTAAAAACTTCATGTTTAATTCAAATGTGCAACCTGGTGTGAGCAGTTGCACACCTGGTTAAATCAGCCTCCAGGTGAGCCGTGGGGCATGACTTGTGCTTACCATGGCCACCTAGAAATGTTACGGCTAGTGAAAAAAAAATGCTGAAAAGTGACACACTTCATGTCAAGAAGTTCAGCCCCTCCGAGTGACTGCAGTTTAGGGCTCAGACCTGCAATTGAGTTACTGCAGTTTAACGGGTTACCATGCATCAGCTAAGCTGCAGAAACAGTCCGTGTGTGTCCTCCTCACCTTTGACAAATGTAAGGTGATTTGACTTAGCTTAATCTATTTTCATTGCAGGCTAAATTGAATTACCTCATATATATGATGGGCTATAAGGGCACTCAAAGAGAGTTATCTGGGTTCAACTGATCTCTGGTAACTTGCTTAGCCATGGTAGCTTGACTGTGGGTATAAACCCTGAGCCACCTTGTGCTCACAGGAGGGAGCTGACGTGAACTTCAGTGGACACAGATTTATAACTCCCGATGAAGTAGTTTGGGATGTGGTAAGCCATTGATGGAATGGCTGGAACTGGCTTTTAAAGGAATAGCGTAGCTGGCAGGGCACTTGCTTAATGGGTTTCTGATCCTGGAACTTAGTTCACTTCCCTGGTGTTCAGAGCCTGTACTGGTTTGAGCTCCAGCAGCACAGAGGCTTGCTTACCTTTCCTTTCTTCCTCAGTTTTTTCAGGCAGACATTTGGGATAGAGCTCAGATGATAGCTTTAACTCCCTGTGGGTTTTCTGTGAGGGTGCTTTGGTAGAGTAAATTAGTTTTAAATTTGGTTGTTCTACCATAACCTAAGTATTCTTAACTGAATTGTAAATTTAAATGTTAAGTGTTTCACTGAATGTTTAAATAATTCTAAAAGTACTTGGAGCATGGGATAAGTGCTGTAAAAATCTAAATAAATGAGTAAATTAGTTAACAGCATATGTGGTAATGCAAACTACTACATGTGTGCAAAGAGGAAGAGCTGTGCTCGAAATGGTTGCCAGAGCTTAAATTTCCTTGCTACATGCGAAACCTTTTTGCATTAGCAGGGTGCTTTTTTTCATGTTTAGCCTACTGTGTAACTGGGAGAAGAAGATGAAGTTGGCAGTTTAGACTGTCAAACAGAGGTTTCAGCTCAGCAGTGAGGTTCAAAGAGATTAATTTGAAGTCGGCTGTTTACGTTACTGATCTCGTACCAGCTGGGTTTGTGGCATTAAGATGTCAATAGTACAACAGAATTTAACTAACAGTTTCATCATTGACACCATCTTTTGAAGGTACAGATGATTGCCTCCTTATGTACTGGGACATATTTCCTTGGGACAGGACTCTTTGTATGCTTTCATCTGAGAGGGAGAAGGAGAGGGAGGCAGGGAGGGAGCCTTGAAGTGAAGCTAATTAGAAAATGTCCTAGTAAGTAAGTGGTTCATTTAAGCAAGTTCCAGCAAAAAGCTCCCCGTTTCCACATGGCACAAAAAGCCTTATTTTTTGTTTTCCTCCAAGTTCTCTTCCTTTCTTTCAACCAGCACCCAAACAGAACAGCTAAGGTAACAGTAAGCTGTCCTATGTGCGATGGCTTTATTATTTTTAATGGTTCAACTTTGAATGGAGTAGCGAAGCCTTCTGGAAGGGCAGGAAGAGTTGATAATGGAGCTTCTTCCACACCCTCCGCCCTCCCCAGCTCCATACAGTAGTTGTCAAGCAAAGGTAGCTGGAATGTCTTTTGCTGAGGCTCCTTTGGTAACTCACTTGGTCCAACATCGACTGTATGAGGTTCAGACTCGGTTAAGAGGTCATTGACTTGGCAGGCTGATTACCAGTGTTCTTAAAAGGGCAGGAGACGGAAGGATGCAAAAAAATTGCATCTGGCTTATGGACTTGAGCAATTATTTCAGTAGGGGAGATGGTTTTATTAATAAAACAGAATTTTAGTCTACTCTGCTTACAGGATCGGTCCCTTGTCAAACAGACTTTGCTACTGTGCCTTGGTGCTGAGGAGCATGGTGGAGGATGCAGGTGAAGGGGGGATGATAACCTATCAGGGAAAATAAGTAAAGCAACACTTAAATGTGAAATGCTTTTGCTTTACAAAAATAATGATACAGCAAATTTTGACTAAAGTGTTCTCTAAAAGCCTTTTCCCCCTGTGCTGCAGTGGCTGCTGTAGCCCCCTGGAACCCCGGGCCTTTGAGGGAAATCACGATGTAATCCTTTGGTTCGGCACGTATTGTCCCTTAATGACAGGCATTACATTTGCACAGTACCATAAATCAAAGCTAGAGGCTGTTTTAAATAGGCTGCAGATGCATGTGGACGTTGGCTCTGTAAGTGGCACTTTACTGGAGAGAGGCGGGGGGAGGGTCTATCCCACAGCTTCTGCTCCGGGTAGAATAGGGCCAGCAGAGGTGGTTCCCATTTCCACAGCATTTTCACTTCACCTGGGATTTAGCTCTACATGAAGACCTGTTTAGCAGAAGGAAATGCTTTTTGACTACGACCTCTGAAGGGTTTAATTGGGATTTAACTGTTCCTATTTTTTCCACCCCATGTGGGAGTCTGGAGCTCTGTTTACAAGGTGTGTCATATCCTCTCAACCCCAGGGTCTTTCTCCCCCTCCTTTCTTTTTATGTTCTGGACAAATAAGCAGAAAGATACTTTTAAAGCAAATGCAAGTAGAAAACCCCACAATTACTGTCCCTGATTTCGCTGTGAAAACTTTACAACAGCCATACTGAAAAATCTTCCCCTACCCCTCCTACTCCTTCTAAGAGAACGAAAAAATCCATCAAATTAACACATCAATGAGTTGATTGTAATCTCCAGGGTTCAGTGTAGCACTTTCTAGCCTCTCAGACAGGAGGCCAGCATGATTTATCAATGCAAACCTAATAGCATCAATATGAATCTAACTAAAAATCAATATTTCATTACCAAATTGTTAGTGAGAATGAAGAAAAATTGCCAGAGTCAGAGCATTCTCTAGGGTAGGAGCATCTGGAGTTCAATGTGACAAGATGAGTGATGCATGACTAGGGGCCTGGGGAAGGACACTGGGAGGACAGGCCACTACGTAAGGCCGAAGACTCACGAAGAAATCACTTCCTTTTTTTTTTTCTTTTAAAGCTTTCTCTAAGAAGAAAGAAAATATCTGAGAAAGAAAAAATGGAAGGCATGCAGCTATTTACTAAAACTGATGCAAAGTAGCTCAAACAACTGAATCTGAACAGATTAGTCTCCACTGTGGACACCTACACAGAACTGGTTTTCACAGGAGACAAATGGGGAAAATAAATTCAGTGGTCCAGATTCCGATTTCAGCTACAAAGGACAGAAATTTGTAACGGCTTGCACAGTGCAAATACTTTGGTTTCATATCCCATGTAGCTGAAACTGGATTTGGTAGACCTTACTCTGGATTTTCTGAAATTTCAGATTTGTGGTGCTTTTCTGTAGATTGCAACCGAAATGCAGACTGAAATCTGCTATCAAGAAGGCAGCAGTACTCAAAATAGCATGCTTGCTTAAAATGCATCCTAGTAATTAACGTGCTTCTTATTTAAGGAAACACAGCAAGAACTGCACGGAACAGCATCAAAAATAGATTCAAAGCGTAACTTTATATTGCATTATGTCATGGGTCTGTTCTGGCAGCATGGTAAGAACTTACACATAGAACTGTGGAAAACAAGGACAAAAGCACTGAAATGTCACTGTGCTTTGAGTTTCTCGGACAGCCTTGTTTTACTCAGGTTCAACATGTACTGGTGGATGTTGGTTGGAGTTTTTGTGTCCTGTTATCTTTGTTCGCTTGGGATATTGAAAGTTATTTGAATATATAGCAGCTGCTGTCCTGTTTAGCACCTGCGTCTGTTTGGGTTGGGAAAGCCATATCATGAGACTCTTGGAGCCCTCAATATCTGTTTTTTTATGCATCCTGTAGTGTTCTGAGGGGAAAAGTAGGAACCTTTCTGTGACCCTTAAATCTACAGCTTCTGGAGTCAGGATATGGGTGATCCTCTCAGCTTTCAGCTTTTGAAGAAAAAGCTTTTAGTTCTTGCATTGGGAAAGCATGGTCAAAAAGAGCATTCCAAAGGATCGGAAACCAGGAAGAAAGCATCATCTCTCCCAAAAGACTTTAAAAAGAAAACAAAGTACTAGTTACTCTTTTCATCTTTTTTCGTTTAATGGACAACTGCAATGAGCAGTCCTGAGGTTTCTGTCATTCTTCTGTGTCCTCATTTGGCAAAATTTGCTCCATATGGCTTAAGTAAACTCATTCCTCCTGCTTTTTTTCATTTTCTGTCTTATTTTTTAGAGGGAGAGAGAGAGAATTTCCAGGTTAGTTGAACTTATTGCTCAGAATAAAATTTCTCCTAGCCCCTGTGTTTCTAATTCTGGCAGCCTGTGATACATCACTAATCTCTAATTCCCTTACTCCCTAGGAACTGTCATTACTTTATGTATTGACTAATACAGTTGTCTCAGGGTAAATTTCCCCTGAAATCGAAGTTTACTTCTTGCATTAGAAGTGAAGTCTACTCCCTTTTACAAATGACGGACTCTTTTTATAACTTTTCATTTATTGGAAGCAGTCAAACTAGAAATGTATGGGGGTTTTGTTTGTTTGGTTTTATGTTTTTTTTCTTAATGAGGTATTAACTGTACTTTAAACTGAGAAAACTGGAAGGCCAAATACCTATTTGATGATTTCAAGTTTTTTTCTGGCAGACAAGACCTGAAGGCATCAGTACAAAGAAATGTTAGTGTCTCTGTTATCAGGTATGCTAAAAGACATTAATGCCAATAAACTGTTCTACTTTGTTTCCATTAAGACTTTATGTAGGCTCAAGCACTGAATGGGTGGAGTATTTTATTTAAATTTAGAGATGTTATAACAAATGCTTTGCACTACAAAAAGTGAACAGATAGTTTAAGCAGGCATGCCATGCTAAATGAAAATACCTTTAAATAAATTTTAAATGAAAAGGCATACGTAATACCACCCCATCCACCTCCCCAACCAGTCCAACAAACTTTTGAGGGGTAAATCATTTTCTAGTTTGTATTGGTTCTTCTCTCACAGTTTCCACTTCACAGCCCTCTTCCTTTGCAATATCTGTTCATGACTATTCTGCAATAATTGCAATAAGTTCTAGTTTCTGTTGTATTTTAGAATTTGAAATGGGGCCTCTTGGCTCCACAAACAAGAATGAATTATTGGTGGATAAATGGAGACAGTAACTTTACTTGCATGCAAAGAGTAAATGGGGGCAAACATAAGATAGAAATAAATCAGGAAGTTTATTTTTGTTTATCCAGAATTTTCATCTTTATTAATTTGCGCGTCCCCCTTTCTATTGGTACAGTTCTTTCTCATACATGTTGAAGTTTTTCTTTTACTTGAAGCGAGCTGGGAACTGAGTGACACCTTTGCTGCTAGTGAACAACTTGAAAACAGAAGACAAGATCCAGTCAGACAGACTAATTAGAGTACCCAGTCAGGATAGAGCCTTGAATATTCACTGCACATGTTTTGGAAATACAGTCCTGTGCAAATCCTCCCACTCAGGCTGATTGATACCATCTGCCAGCCAATCATCCTTAGTGATCAGTGAGAAACACCTAAAAAGATTAGAAAACTAACATCCATAACAGTTTCAGGAAGTGCTTAACTTAAAAAACCAACACTCTTAAATAAGTGATCTTGTATTAGCAACTGTGTGATGTCTTGATTGAAAGACTGAATTTTATGGCAGTGCCTTGCATAATTATTTGCTTCAGTTTTGCGAGGGGAAGCTTCATTCAGACATCAGATCACAGAGGCTGGGCAATGATGGTGAATGCTAGAGGACAGCCATGAGAATGGAAGAAAAACAATCCTGGTCGAATGAAATCCCTTCTGGCTGTTTCAGTCATGAAACTTCAAATCAAAACCAAAGCGGGTTGTTTTCACTGCTTGTATCTTGTTTGCCTGTGTCTCGCAGGCGCACTGATTTCCCAGATGGGTTGCAGACCAGGGGCTCTGCAGGTGTGCCAGTCAGACGGTGGTGGGCAGTCAGAGGAGCACCTTTTTGCCTGTGCCTGTGCTGCCTGGTTTCTTTATTTGCATCATCTGGGCAGGCAGAAGAACATGTCCTATTTCTGAGTTCAGATATTGGTATCAAAGATGTGTGATGGCAGCGCAACAAATTAAACTGTAGCCATTTTAATTGTCATTGGTTGGCAATGCATCTTCTGCCTACCTTCAACCCATTATTTTTTTTGACACCATTGTATAGACCAAGGAAGTACGGAAGAATTATTTCCTATCCTTTCACTGGTTTCAAAACTGTCCAGTTGTGACTGTAGTCACCCTTTTCAGAGACATTTGAACACCTGAGTTCTTTGTTCCTGTGGATGTGCATGGAAAATAAGTACTGGGCCTGTAACAGGAGTGAACTGAAAGATGGATTGATTTTCTTGTTTAATCTTTAAAATTTGCGGGACGAAAGGCTTTAACTGAGATTTTCCCTTTCGACTGACGGAGCAGAGCTAATATCAGAAAAGACAGGGAAGCACCCGTTCAGCAGTAACGGCTAATTGTAGACACTGAAAGCTAGAACATGACTCACAGACATGCCATGCAAGGGGTAACTTGTAGCCACCCTGCTCATTTGGCACTTGTCATCTGCCTTCATACCTCTAAACAAAAGCAGGTTCAGTTCACCTGGTTTGTTAACATTCGTTCCCCAATTCATTCTCTAATGCTGGGTGGAAAGTGAATGGACCTGCTGATTTCTGATGCTTCAGCATTATGCTTTCAGCTCCTTGAAATGAGTTTCTACTTCCTTTGCTCTTGCCTTTTTGAATGTTTTTCTCTCACTTACATCCTATTCTCCTCCCCACCATCTTATTCCCTCCCCATCCTTCTGTCACCTCTTTTCCTTCTAACCTCCTGAGTTTAGATTTTTGTTTCATACCTTCTAGTTCACTCATAGTTTTGTTCTTGGTAGATTGTTGCTATTTTATCTTGACTCCTTGATTCTAACCAGCAAAATCTGTGGTTTTCTAACCTGTCTTTCAGTGTTGCTTGTGCAGTGGGTAAGCAAAAGGCCAGCTGAGAAGCCTATTCTCTATAATGACTATACTTCATAGTATACTTAATAGAGTCCTTGATAGGAGTCTTTTACAGTAGAAGTAGCTAAGTAGTAGCTAAAACATTGTACTCTCTGAAGAGTAAATGCTTTGGTTCACTGCCAAGTTTCTGTTTGATTATAAGGAAATTGGAAAGGGACATCCATCCAGGTCTAATAAAGCAATTGTAAATTTCTTTTAGGAAAAAAATGAGGAGAAAAATGCTATTAGAATAGCTGATACATTTGGCATTTTATGTATTTATTTGCATATCTGCAAGGCTTGTGGGTAAAACAGACACCTGCTAAATGTATGGTGTGACTGACGGTAAAAATGGATTCTTTTCACAGGTTTGTTCTTTACAAACAAGCAGGCTTAAGAATTCTGCCATTTACATAACACAGCATAAATTGTTTCACAGTAAATCTGCTTAGCAACTTTATTTATGGAAGAATGACATGTGCATTTTCTATGACACCTAATACTTTGGGTCTTTATTTTGACAAAATTATTGTTTTACTCCCTTCTCCCCCAATTATTTACAGTTAAGATCTGGTTAGGCACTTTGTCTGGAAGGTAAGTTTCAATAGGATTCTGTTATAGTGTAGAATTTTGTGTTTGAAGCATTAATGTGTGGCACTACTATGCAATGCTTTTTATTTATTCTTTTCCCGTGGGCTTTCAGATGCAAAATAACATGAGATGTGGCCTTTTTAAAGTATTTAATTGCTGTGATGGTGAATCTGTCATGAAAAATCAGGACACTTTCATTATTTTGTCTCCAGACACTGTTTTCTTCCCACTTTAGACATACAACCGTGCTTCCAGATCTCCTCTCCATTGATGCATAATAGGTTTATTATTTGTATTGTGGCAAGACTCAGCATTCACATTTCGGGTCCGGTTGGGGTGAGGCGGGTGAGCATGTCAAAAAGAAAACAATGAAAAGACGTTAATTCCTGATCCCTCTGGTCTCTGGCCTGGGGAAAATCCTTGCTTTTTCTTCCTATATGTGCTTCACAGTTACTGCTGAAGTAGAGTTAGGGGATGTGCTTCAGAGATTTCCTTGCACAAGCCTCACTTGGAAGAACAAATTAATCCTAGCACTAGCAGCCTTTCCAGCACCCTCAGGCTTTCTCTTCTCCCTGTCCTCTCCATGGGCAATTGGCTGATGCGTATGTACACAGAAGCGTACATGAACAGCTTTCCCCTCAGCCCCATGTTCCCCCCAGCATGTTCTAGCCCAAAAATGTCTTTTTTTTCTTGTTGGATACTTGTTTGTCTTTTCTTTCTCCCTCTGTGCTTTCTATGAAGCTCCTCTTTGTGTTTGGGGTAGGTCGCTGAAGAAGATAAGCATAGGCTTCTTTGGCGGTTATGAGCTGATATTCTTGAGTTGCTCTGTTGAACTTGGTTGGGTTATTTGCTCTTCTGACATGAGACGGCCTTTTCCAAGGGCTTCTGAAGGTCTCTAGTGGGTAGCTAGCTCCTTACTGATACTTTGCCTACCTGTCCTCAGGGATGACTTATCCTCTGGAGTACTAAAGGAACTGAGTTCTGCCCAAGAAATTATTCATGAAGATTTTCCAAGTTGCTCAGAGCTTCAGGTGGAGATTGTAGTGGAAATGCTGTGCCGAGAAAGCCTCTGACTACTCTGGCATGGACTAGAAGGGTTTTCCTTCTTTCTACCCCATTCAAGTCTTTTAGCTCTTTTTTAAATCAAAATTTTTATTTCTTTAAAACATTTACTCACTAACAGAGCCTCTTCTAAAAAAAGCAAAGGGTTCTATCAGAGGCTTCTTTTTCCCTGAGAGGGTGAATTAACCGGTGCTAAGCTCAGCGCTGCTCTGTCTGCATTACTGCATTTAGCCAAATGACAAACTTAAAAGGCCTGGCTGCTCCTTTGGTCCTTCTAACCTGCAGCCAGCTGTAGGACTCCTGGTTTGAGGCAGATGTGACTGCACAGTTACATGCATCTGGATGAATGAAGGCCTTGCTCTTTTCCTGCACTTTCTACCTAGTTTGTACTGTTGTAACTTCTTTGCCGCTATGTGCGATTTAGCTTGGAACAACAAATTCCACTTTGCTGTCTTTGGGTAAAGCTGCTCCTGCTGATGGAGGTGTAAGCGTGGACCCTGCATAGGAAAGTCTCGTTTCTGAATTCTATGGTACAGGTAAATGCTTTATCCAATATCACTTCTTAGTGGACTTGAGAGGAAAGATCAAGATGTCTGTACTAGAGCAGCATTTAGTATTCTAATCTTCATGGTCTTAGTAATGTGGCATGTAAGTGTACTGGGTAAAAAGGAATACACACTTTAAGATCTACAGATTAAAAAAATGTTTAAGGGTAAAGTATCTATAGCAGACACATTAACTGACAAGAGGATTGGATGTTTTGTTGCTCTGGAAATAAGGCGTTAGTCTAAATTTCAGAGGTACTCAGTGGAAGTGTTACAATTTTTGCCCCTATTTTCTGTTAATTTAGGCATGTCACTTTAACTATAATGTTAACCATCTCAAAGACTGTTTTCTCCCTGGCAGCACTGCATGGTCTGAAGCTGCTTTCTTTATGACAATTAATATTTGTTCTCCTTGTAGAAAGCTGTTCATAGGAAAGACAAATATCTTTCCTTTTCTCCTAATTTACTGGCTTCTACAAAACTGACCGGCAGTCCAGGGGTACAGGAGCAGAAAGTCATGTGCAATGTCAGGGACACATTTTCTGTAGAGACAGAATTCCTATTGAAAACAAAATGAAAAAGACCATACGTGCCATATTAGTAAGACTCTGCTGCAGAAGGTGATTTCGTGGTGTGAGCATCATGTCTAAAATATTTACTGTCCTTGTGGACACAAGTTAAAAATTGGGCAGAATTGGCTCAGACCTCTGCTCCTGAGTTGCAATAAACTGCACATAAGTGTTCTTTGCAGATTTGAAACGTGAAGCATTTTTGGACGTGGCATGGTTCTTGAGTTTAAAAGAGAAAACCTACAATGGGCTGTAGAACATAACAGAGTTTGCACTAGACATTTCTCCCTTCTGCTTCACCTGTTAAGCAGGCAGTTTTCTGGCCAAAGAGTGTGTGAAGTGATTCGAAGTGAAAGTCACTATGTAGGTACCGAATTATGGAAGCATTTTGAGTGTGAAGAAAAATTAGGAAAAAAAAAAAAAAGCAGAAACCCCTAATGTACTCTGGTGTCTTTCTACTTAGCTCCAAATTCAAAATGAGGGAGGGGAAAAAACCCCTTGCAATTCATCTTAATAAGATGACCGTAAGTTGGCAAGTCTTTATTTTTATTACTCTGTCTACTCCGGCATCCTCCGATAGGAGTCAAATTGTTGGCACAGAAACATCCACTTTTCTTGGTCTTGTTCCATTCTGCTTCCAGTATTAGCTTGAGGACTCTATATAGGATTAATCTAAAGAGGAAAAAAAAAGCATTAAGCAGAGCAATAAAGATAATTAATCTAAGTTTGAAAGAGATATTTTCCCCTTCTTTTGCCATTACTTTGCTACAAATGTGCAAGCATTTCTCCCTACAGTGGGAGGCTGAGAGGTGCTATTTGCTTTACTGGAATATAGCTTCCCCCCTTCATCTCGTCTCCACTCTATTTGCCCCAGTCTTAAGGGCTGTCATCAAGGACTGTTGTGTTTCTGGGGTTCACTGTTGTTTCAAGCTAATCTCTGCAATCAGCTAAAGCCATCAAATCAACAACGTGCAGCTGTGCAGTGAGTCTGGGAGGACTCCACTCGAAGTTCTTCAGCCTTTTTAATTTTTATCTTTTGGTCCTGTTTTGTTCATGACATATTTATGATCAGTGAGGTTGAGATGAAAACTCTTTATGTACACACATGCAAAAACCAGTGCTATATTTTTTTTTTCTTTTAATGATATTTCATTCCAACAAGCTCTTTCTATCTAGCCGGGGTTCTGCTTAATTAGATATTTAAATGATTGGAGCAATGCTGTTTCTTTAACTCCTAACTGCGACAAACACATATGAAGCATACTGTTGGCGGCATTTAATCAACAGCAGTCAATTTATCATTTTCACAGTTTTAGTGAGTGGTTATGAATCACTAAAATCACAGGTATTGTAGATGCAGTGTTGTGGCACTATCATTAACAAATATACAGTGCACAGAGGGATGACTTGGTAATTGAGTGGGACTAATAAGAATACATCATTTAGCTGTGTGTGACAAACTGTGCCTCAAAACACAAGCATGGAAAATTCACGTTTTGCTTAATAAATAAATTACACAGCCAATGTATTATACATAATTTGTGTCCTCATGGATTTGAATGATATATAATGCATGGTCCGAGTCATTTATTTATTAAGACTAACTATATATATTGTAGGTGGGGAATTTTAAACTCTAGAGTAAGACCTGCATAGGTAACTGTTACAACTACTGAGTTTGATTGGGCAGCAAATGAGGCTGTGCATTTGGGGACCTGCAAACACAGGCAAGTGTTTCTAATGTTACAAGCTCCAGTGTGTTTATAAACTTCACTTTCCTCCATTAATTTGAGGGATAAGAGGAGTAAAGCTAAAGCTTCACTGAAGAGCTTGGTTGTATGCTACTTATTCAGTGAAGGAAAACAAAGTATTTCCTCAATAAAAAGGAAACACTGGTTGAGGAAAGGAACATTACTGCATTGGGGTAAAACCCAAAACTTCTGTAATGTTTTGGAAGAGGCAGTTTCACACTTGTGGACATCTAGGCCTGCTGGCGAATTTGAAGAAGACGGTAAATA
>Ga0181612_117699_pt1 | contig 27841 bp, 14 predicted proteins | sample HoacroProtozoa21_FD_119630 | JGI IMG/M metagenome (GOLD analysis project Ga0181612, IMG submission 119630) | Hoatzin crop microbial communities from Cojedes, Venezuel. Combined Assembly of Gp0051906, Gp0051904, Gp0051908
ACCACTAGTTACAGGCCTCCAACTAGACTCAGTGCTTCTGATGACAACGCTCTGAGTTCTGCCATTCAGCCAGTCCTCAATCTACCTCACTGACCACTCATCCAGTCCACACTACCTGGGCTTCCCTAGGAGGATATTATGGGAGATTGTGTCGAAAGCCTTGGGGAAGTCGAGGTAGACAACATCCATGGCTCTCCCCTCATCCACCCAGCCAGTCATGGTATCCTAGAGAGATATCAGATTGGTCAGGTACGATATCCCCTTGGTGAATCCATGCTGACTACTCCTGATAACCTTCTTTTCTTCCACTTGCTTGATGATGACCTCCAGAATGAGCTGCTCCATCACCTTTCCTGGGATGGAGGTGAGGCTGACCGGCCTGTAGTTCCCTGGGTCCTCCTTCTTGCCCTTTTTGAAGACCCATGACTACTATTGCTAATCACCTCCTTGTCCTTCATATGTTTGGAAATGGCTTCACAGGAGAATTTGCTCCATCATCTTCCCAGGGATCAAGGCGAGGGTGATCAGTCTGTAAATCCCCAGACCTTCTTGTCCTTCTTGAAGGCAAGAGTGACATTTGCTTTCTTCCAGTCCTCAGCAATTGTCTTCTATTGTCACAGTCTTTCAAAAATAACCGAGAGTAGCTTTGCTACGACAGCAGCTCCCTCAACACTCATAGGTGCATTCCGCTAGGTCCCATGGACTTCCCTACAGCAAATTTGTTTAAATGTTCCCTTATCTGGTCCTTCTCTACTGAGGCTAAGTCTTTATTGCTCCAGACTTTCCCACTAGTTCCTGAGGCCTAGGACTCCAGGAGGCAAATCTTACCAATAAAGAACAAGGCAAAAAAGGCATCAAGCACCTCAGATTTTTCCATGTTTTCCCTAGTCTTCCTTTGGCTGCTGATACACGTGCAGAAGGCCTTCTCATTGTCCTTCATGTTCCTGAACAACTACCTGAAAACTGAGGTCCAAAGCCACTCCCAGTCACATCTTTCCTACATTCCATTACTGCCATTCTTCCCACACACAAAAGGAGGAGGTCTAGTTAAGTTCTGATTCAAAAAAGTACGAAATAAGGGAAAAGGCACTTCTTGAAAAACTTATTTGGCATATTCTATCTTAACCATTTTAATACAATACAAACAAATCAAGGAAATCTTAAGCAACTGGTTAGAATTAGCTCCAAATGGCCTCTCTACCTTGCTTAATCTCACAACACAAGTATCATGCTAATGATGGCTAAGTTTGCTCCTGCAGTCAAAAACAGAGAGCCTAATTGACAGATGTGGTGTGCACTGAAATGAACATTATTAGATAGCAAGACAGCTGTCTCCTCAACAGTAGCACAGCTTCCCTGTTTATAACGGTGATGAAAGTGAATTGTTACTTTCAGGAAACTGAAATGATGCATCCCCATGGTTATGTATTCTGGTATTCTAGAACATACAGCTCTTTCAACTTAGGTATCAACCCATACCTTACAGCCTGCCCTGAATTTCTAGGGCATAGTACTCATACATATGTCAAGAGCTGCAGTACTAGAACAAATAATTTAAACAACTCACTAGGTCTGGGTAGTATACGTTAAAGAGCTCTGACTGTACACAGCAAATGGCTGAGCTACTAATACGCACACACTGAAGCCAGCTTTTATGCCACAGGATAGCAAATGTTGCACTCACATTTAAAGGCTGTTAGGAGCAGTTCTGAGAATTAGTTACAAACCATACTTTAGGGTGATAAGCTGACTTAAAGTGTCCCAAACAAATAAACAGCAGCAGTGAAAGTTCCAGAGAAGCATAGAAGAACTGATACTAACACCTTGACATCTGTCAAGACAGATGAAAATGAGATCATCTTTACACTTACAAAACACAATGTATTCCCAAACTTTAGCCTATCCCAAAATAACAAATTATTTCGAGCCTCATAAGTGGGACAAACAAACCTCAGTTCTGTAGAAATCCAGATATACATTAGTTGTCCATCAGAATTCTTGTCAACTACCTCTAGCTGAGTTGTTTAAAGATGAAAAACATATGTGGATTTTCAGAAAGCATCTTGACAGAGGCTGACAAGAAGTGTCGTTATCAGAAACTAATTCTCATGGTAACAAAAAGTGGCTGTAGGACTCCACACCAGCATCTTCCCTCCCTCAAGCTCACAAGCACTTTGACTACACACAAGCTTGTACATTGCTTTCACTAATTAATACAACTCAAACGTTCCCTTCCTACCACTGTTTTTCCTCCAATACATAGGTAATACGTTGTGCCACGCTGCTGCTGTTCTTTCAGAGAATCCTCTCCAGCTGGAGGCATCCAGGCACTCTGCCACTGTGTGACATGCAGCAACTGTTAAAGGCACAGCGAGTCTGAACAACCGTAGGAACAGCAACAAAAGAGAAAAACAACAGTACATCCTTAACCAGTTCCCTACAAATCAGTGGCTGCCAAACTGATTTAACAGGTTTACTAAAAAAGCCTTTGAACAAAAATTTAATTAAGTCTACTCCAAAACCAGCACCCGTTTTGGCTCAGTGCTCTAGGTAAAACTCCACTGTATTTACAAGTATAATCAGTTCAGCGCAGTCCTCCCTCTTTCCAACACACATACTGCTACTTTTGTTTGACCCCAAACCACACTAAAACTGAAACAGCCAGCATGCAGCTGTTTCATCTACTGATTTCCACAACAAGATCAACAAAAGCAGAATGGCAGACAAAGAACTGTTGGGAGTGGTACCTTCAGAAACAAGTCACTGAGTTTTTTTCATGTCTGTTTAAGTGTGGTAGAGAATACAAAAATTTGTCTGAGCAAGTATTTTACTAGTGAAAATGCATCATATCTGTAAAAATCAGTATTTTTTTTAAACCCATCAGATTCAAAACTCCATGGAACAGGTACCAAAACAAATGAGTAAAGAAGAAAAGTAAAGTTCTATGAAAACTAGCATTGTTGATTTAAATTGTATTCATGCACTAGTTACCATTAATGTCAATGCATTCAAAAAGCAAATCTGTATTACTTCTCAACACAAGAAGTGAAAATCCAGGTATTAATGTGAGACCCATGACATCTCAAGACTCCCTAAAGGCCAGCACACCCAAAGCTGTGTCTGTATCAACAAAATTCTGACCAAGTATTTGTAAAAATTACTTGAAACACTGCTACAGGTCACACCACTCAGCTTTTCTTATGTCTAAAGTGGCATCTGAGCATGGAAAGCAGAGGCTGCTTTGCACCTGTACAAGTTCTTTCTGCACACATTCAAGGAAAAAGTGTGATCACCTGACAAGAAGCATTTTTATTAAAAGATTTTAAAATAACTATTTTTGTCCAGAAACTGGTAGCATTCACTAATCAGCAGATACGCAGCTCTATTGGAATTACAGTATTTAGTTTCTTAGCAAAACATGTACTCAGAAATAGCTTCAGCCCAACAGAAGCAGAAAGTTCTTACTGGTGATCCACAGGTCAGACATAGCTCATCAGACAGCTCCACCTGGTCCTTTACTACTTCGGCTTCTAAAGAAATGGAATTTAGTCTACAAAACTGAGAAACTTCGACTAACTAGTATAAATTACTATGAAATGGTCCACAGCATGGAAATGATATTACTTCTCTTTCCCAAAGAAAATTTGTGTTACCAGATCTCACCCTATTTAATGGCCACTGCTAAAAAACATCAACCAAAACACAAAATTTGTTGTACAACATATCTGCTTATGCTACATGAGTCTGGCAGAAAAGAAAGAAAAAAAAACACCACCCACAAAGTGCCTTTAGTATGGGGAATCATTTTCCTGCTACTTGTTTTTAAATAAAGTATGCCCAAAAATCAGAATTGCACTCAATTGCTGAAGGCCCTAGCAATAGTTTCTTCTCAGTATTCCACCTGATAGATTTCTCTCTATATAAGGAAAGAAAACATATCCTCAACAATGAGTTTCTTTCCAGGGCTACAAATACCATATGTCTACCTTCAATATGAAAGCCAGCAAGCAGCTCATGACAGCTTTCCTGAGCACTAATTGGGAGCACTACTAGTGAGCTCTGCCAGGACATATTTCTCAAGGACTTCCTTAAGGACATTCTGTTTTCAGAAATATTGGTATGACCAGGACAATGCTACTGAATATTACAATTTAAGTCCCCACTAGCTCACCTGTATGCATTAAATTGCATATAAGTATACTGTGATTCTGTGCACAACTAACAAGAAAACAACCAGCAGCAGACATTCATAAAGAGGAAAAAACAAAATAAAAAGTCTTCAGGTGCTGAATAATCGAATTTTCTGCTAGCTTTTCCGAAGCACATTGCTGGTTTCATTACAGTTTTACAGTCTGAAATGTCAAGATTGATATAAGCAACACAGAAAAACTTAAAACAATGCCCTCAGAATACTAGATTACAAATGAAACGCAGAAACTACAACTCCAATACATATATTTTATATTATGCTGGTTACCACTGAACGAGAAAAACTGGTTTGCCCACATGGACAAAAAAAAAGTATTACCTGCCCAACCAGTGTTACCCTACCTCAACTTTCCTAAAATGAACATGCTGTTTAGTCTGTTCTTGAGGAAACCCCAATGACTGTACAGATTAAAGTATTTCAAGCAGTCTATATTTTTCCTTTCTGAATATGCAAAGGGCAGAAAATGGTAACAGTGGTTAGCCAGCGCAGACTAAGACAACGGATGATAGAAAAGCCGTAACACCAGCATATCACTCAGGTTTTCAGCTTCACACAGCTGAAAGTATTGTCGGATAGCTGAATATCAGAAAACCTTCGACCTCACCAACAGTTCTGAGAACAAGAGCTGCCAAGATGCAACACTTCACCAGTAAAGCTGAACCCCACCTTCTCAAGCATCTTTGAACTTTCATGACAGTCTCCTAGACAAGATATTTAGATACTCCCCCCTCACCTCTTGGTCTTTTTTAAGTATCTGCCATCACTTGAAAAGCTTTGTCTGGAAGTATCCAGATGTCTTCCATTATCAAATTATTAGCTATTCTGCTTTTTCAGAAATTTTGTAACTCAGGATAATAGTTATCAACTGTAAAGGCATTACAGATGAGAATTTCCGGTGACTAGAGCACAGTGACAGCCAGAAACCTTGCTCCAAGGAGATATACACAATCTATGGAAATAGATTTTTTTCTTTTTTTTCTTTTTTTTTTTTTTAACCACCACCTAGTTTACTCAGTTTGAAAATAACTGTTTCTAAGATTCAGTGCTACTGTGTACACAACAGACCAAAGACCTGCATGATACTGTTACAGAAAATTTTTCTATTCTCCCTTAAGACCAAGGTGCCTTATAAAACTTCAGAAACTGCAACAGTCAGAAGACAATCGGCCACCTCTCCATGTTTCATACAGAACATTCTCACTTTTCTCCTAACAAGCATTAGACTTACTTTCTGTTGCTAATATTGCATAAAATCTGAAGGGGGCATAGAAAGGAAAATTAGTGCTACTATTTACACCCCATTTTCAGACATCCTTGGCTATGAAAAGTCAACTTTTTCTTTCTCCCCCCTCTGTTCTCTTCTCAGGGACATAATTCTTCAGCCTTAGATGTCAAACACCATAGGGAAATATCATTAAAGTAAAATATTACTAGCTTTATAAAAACGCTTGCTTAAGTATTAGTTCTAAACTACTTCAACACTCATTTAGAGGAAAACTTTACTTTTCACAGACTTTTTAAAGTTAAATAAATAAATAAAAAGCAGCCTGAAGATGAATCAAGCTTTTTAATTAATCTGTGTCTATATATAAACAGAGGGAGAGGGGAAGAGTTACTATGTGTTTGTTTTAGAAACAACCACAGGTGTAGCATTCCAAGGCTGTTCATAAAAGATCTTCTGTTCGTGCAGTGCATGGAGCCCTCTTTGAACTTTGCTAACAGGGTTTTGCATACGACAAGCTTAAAAGAATCCTCCAGAGTATTAGCTCATGGCACACAACTATTTTCAGGGACATTATGTAGGGCATCCAATAGGTTTGACAATGAAAATTTAAATTCTTGCCATACTAACAAACAAATTACAGGTTCCACTGTTCTTCCACACAAACTCTTGCAATAGAGGCTAAGATTTCTGAGTAAAACCACGGGTCAAGTTCTTATTCACTAAAAACAGGGAATGACAGTAGTTTGCATCACACTATCATACACTTCTTGTGTTGACACGACAAGCACTGGGTTTTTTCTTATATTTGTCTCACTGTCATCTTTCATATTAGCCTTCCCTCTAGGAAGAAGAGATGATACACAAAGAAACATGGAGCAGACACGGTTAACTTCTGCAGTAGATGTTTCTCAGCTCTGCCAGGTATTAGTTACAAAAGTCTGAGCAGCTAATTTCCTACTGCCTGATTTTACAGGTCAACTATATTTAGTTTTATTTAAACAAGAAAAGATGGCTTTTAAATTTTGCATATTTCTGTGGTCTGAATGTATGGTAACAATTTAGCTTTACGTCAAATCCAAACTCAAGTTACAGTTCCAGAAGCCTTTATGCATACCACATTTCTCTCTTCAAAAAGCAGATGGAGAAAGACAAAAGCTCTTGAGTGGGAGGAAGCAGCAGAGAAAGGGAGGAATGTACCAGCTTGCCAAAAATGTGCCACAGCCTCTACAACACAATGTTAATAATTCTGCCTAATGCAATTGCAATAAAGGTCGGCATTTTATATCCAGAGTCAATCCCTTTTCCTATTACTAGACAAAAACCACTATAGACTTTTTTTTTAAAAAAAGAATGACTCATTTTACTATTCCTTTAAATTGAAGGGTGCCATCTGAGGTTTCTAACAACATTTTCCATAAACTGCTTTCAGATGTATGGCATGAAACATTATATTTTAAAGACTCTGGTTTGCTGTTTCTGGCTTTCTCTCCAAAAGTTTCGACAATATTTTGCCTTAAAAAAGGGGTGAAGTACAATAGGTTTTTCAACTTCTTTGGAAAAATGAGCATAGTGCAATACTAAACTCCATCTTCCTGAGAGCCACTTTAAGAGAAGCTCATCTAAACAACTTTAAAAACAGACTAATTTGAAGCATATCCTATGCACTAGTTGGAGTACATATAAATCAGTTCATAACTGGTAGAGAGGAAAGGACAGGTTTTGACTTGCACAATTCAGCCATAACCACACTGAAGAAACACTTGATTTTACATCCTGCTTTTTTTACTCTAAGTCCTATTATGTTCAGAAAATAAAATACTTTCAGAAGGAAAACTTCAGATTCTAATGTTTGCTTCACATCTTGGGAGCTCTTGCAACAGCCATTGCAGCTATTCAGCAAATAAAGGAAGTGCTTCTAAGCTCATTTGTAATGCATCGTTTCTTACATTACTCATCTGAGAATGAATCAGATCATATAGTAATACAATAATGAAATTTTTCTTCTTTGTCTACTCAGAATTCTCCAGACCTCCATAATACAAATATTTAACAAATAAAGAATAAAGTCCAGTCTCACTATTTCTCTCATAAACTCCAAGCCTCTGTCACAAGAATCATCATAATCACAAGCTAAAATCTATTATCATGATTTCACAGAGTTAAATAAAGGCATATAAAATTTAGCTGCATAATCTTAAATTCAAGTGGGTTGAATGTTTACCTTTGTGATCAATTAATTGGATTAATAGGTAAGTAGAAGCCCAGCAGGGAAAGGAAAAGAAGGTGCTTCTATTTGTGTCCAGCAGAGATTAGCCTAAGGCTTAAAATTGCTTGCATTGTACTTATGCCTGGGAAGAATACCTAACAGTAAGATCTGTCAATATCAGAAACTGACAAATTCAGAAGTGACAGCAAAGAACTAGTTATGGTGACACATTCTCTCTCATAGTGAATTTATTCCAATATGGATTCTGACAAGTCAAACAAAAGACCATGTATATACAAAAAGGAATATAGTCTAAATTTCCATTATAGAGACTATCTCGGATTCCAGTTATGCCAAGAAGAAAGTGAGGGCTAGGTGAATACCTGACGTTGCAAGAGACATAACAAATGACCACAGAACGTGTCGGCAGGAGAAGTGCCATCAGCACTCCACTCACCATTTCCCCTTCACATTTATCACTGAAGTATTACCTACAGTTTGGGTACACACATTTTAAGAGAAGCTTTGTAACATCAGGTCCTCATCCCACCCACATACACACATCAAAACTGAGTTCTCATACTCGGGTTAATGGACTTCTGAAATATATAATAAAAAATTAAGCAACAACTAGATTGTAATCTAAATGACAAAGACTTCAAACTTCTTTTCCTCTTTTGCTTTTTTTCCTGCTAGATCAAGTAGCCAGCATGTGATACTAGACTAATATTTGTAGCTTACTTTTAGCTGCTGGAATAATTTCCAAGGCATACGAGGAGAATCCAACATCTGAAATCTAAAAAAAATACGGAGACTGTGATTTACAACATAAGCTGCAGTTCAAACAAAACATGCCTTTGCCGCTTTAGGTCTACTGTGTGTTAGCTTTTACCACAGATGATCACCAAAAGAAACTGTATTGCATCTAATTTCTAACTAGAAAATAGGTTGACCTAGTGAAATATCTGCAATTAGACTACACTGGTTTAGTTCAAAATGATGCCCCTAGGAAAGAAAACAAAACGAGGAGAACAGACACTTTAACATAAGCCTTATCTAAACACCAAGAAGTTAAACATGGAGACAGGACTCAATGTCCACAGTCCAGAGATGCGGTTGGTTGCATTTTAAGAGTTGCCACCTTTTTTCCCTTAAAAAAAAAAAAAAAGAGCTGCTGGGGTGGTGAGGGCAAGGGGAGAGCCAGGCTGAGACACCAGGTGCCCAGTCCCTAATGCCATCAGGCTGAATAAGCTCACCATTCAGCGTGGTAAGCCTTTATATAAGCTAACACGCCTTGTCTAATTATTTTCTTTCCTCTGAGCACTTCTTAAGAAATATTCTTCTCCCGAGACAAAAACTTCAGTACTACTAGTGGCCAAGTTCATTAATGGCATCTGCCCAAACACACTTGGACCTCCTGGATAAGCTTACATACTCAACAGAGTATCAAAGACCTCACCCCAGACAAAGAGGAAACTCTGTGCCTTATTATCTTGATAGGGAATTTCATGAAGGCCAACACTTAGGGTGTGCTCGGCACAGGCAAAGGGCAAACATGCAGCTAGCTCAACACCTGTACCCTAACCCGAATCACAAACTCTAAGGGAGTGGGTCAGTTATACTAAATTTTGACAGAATCCCACAAAACTTTCATTTAAACAGAACTTTCCCTGTGACTCAAACTAAGACACACTTCATTAAAAGTCTCAGCATTTGTCCTTTCTGTTGTTTTGGCTTGATTTTTTTTAAGTTTTACTCAGAGTATGCTAGGAACAGACCACTTTTATTGAAGACATGCTAAAATACATATTCCACACCACTGAGCTTTATAGAGCTATGGGAATGAATGTTATGCTCTGCTGTTAAAGAAATATTACTCCTTTTAACTCTCATCTATCAGGATGAAGAGAAGACAACACAAGGCAAAGTTCGGGGTTTTTTTTCGCCAGAGAAATGGAAAAAAGTTACAGCAGCTGCATCATCTAAGAGCGGACAACTCTAAACCTGGGACCCACTTTTGCATAGCCTGCTGCTTGCAGACTGAATCAACATACAAAGACAGACTCTCATCACCTAGGATAATGGCAGGCTGAGCTATAGTGTACACACTGTCCCCTGCAGCAAAGCCTGCGACCCACCCAAGCAGAGCCAGCCCAGGTCCACTGCTCACAAAGCCAAGGAGCCACAGAGCTGCCTCCCAACCTCCACCCTTCTCGGGAGAGCCAGCCCGGTGCAGTACCAGTTCCATGCTGACTCCCTGCCACTGGAACTGGCAGGGCCTCAGCACGGCTCTCCTGGGAGCAGCCCCTCTCACCCCTGCAAAAAAGCAAAAGCAGGCTGGGAAGCCCAGTGAAAAGACACAGCCAGAGCAGCTCTACAAAAGGCAGCGTCTCCAAGACAGACCCAGCACTGTGCAGCAGCTACAGAGGACCAGAGCAGTACTGCGGCACAGAGGTCTGCTCAGTGCAGAACCAGCTGTTGGTGGAAATCGTAATTCTGCATGGAGCTCAAGAGCAGCAGCTGCACTGCTTCCTCGGTCCAGCTGGGACCTGACAACACTGCTGGTTCGGATGCACAGTAATAAGCACTAGCCAACAAATCTTGCAGGATTCAAGTTGACTTTGCATCTATGCATCAATTACTCAGCAATCCAGAGAAATCCCAAAACAAATGCAAGTATTGGCTATTCTTAGGCATTAAAAAGTGTCAGAAACAAAACAAATCAGCCTTAAAGGCTAGATTTGGACCCTAAGCTAACAGCAGGCTATCTTCAATATAACCCACAGGCCTCAAAGTGTGGCAGCCACTAATAGCTCAACCTATCAGGATTGAGCTAAGAGCAACCTACAGTTAGTCTTTTCAGAAAGTTACAGAGGATAACTTACAACCTGCAAGTTCAGGCTTTTACTTCATCTGCACCAACAACTTTCCTGCTAGGGTATTAAAAAGAAAAAAAAAATCTGGGTTTTTACAATTTTCCAGCATTGACAAAGTCTGTTCCACTTGGAACTTCATTGTTAACTATAAATAAGGCACTGTAACACAAAGCATCAAAAAGAGGTATACTGCAATTTTGCCAATCCTAGGACTTGTTTCAGTAGACCTAAATAAACTATTGGGAGTCAAATGTTAAATGTTAAATTAAGTCTGTCTTCACTTGTTTAGTTTCTGACTGTACTAACACCAAAAGTTTTTCCTAATATTGGTAGTTTTTCTACTAGGTAGACTTCACAGACTAAAACACATTACGTCGATTACTACAAACTGCATTTCACAATTTCTTTTGGACTTTGGCAACATTCTCCCTCAGTTATTAGAGCAAATCTTTGAAAGACTTGCACCATTATACCGAAAGCTTTGAAGTAACTGATGTCTGCCTTCATTAAGATTATTAAGGAAGAAAAGCAGAAAAGATTGCTTTAATGTGGATTTAAGCAAACACTTGTATGTAACTGGAACCTGGTATTTTTTACGGTGTTATTAACAATTATTAGACCTTATCTTAGTCCTGCTTCATTTGAATACGCATCTTCAAGAATGCCCAGCCTAACAAAGCGAAGGAAGCCTGTGAGAAATTCGGCCTTTTCTGCTCTTGACACCTAAAGTGCCTTCAAGTGTAGGAGCACAACAGAAGAGATAATGAATAAATACAAGTAGTTTTGCACCTTACCTGTGAAGTATGTCTCAGCTACTTATTACAGATTATCTTTCTGTGAAGAATCTGTCTCCATAACTAGTTACTCCAAAAGCAAGAAAATCCTCCATTGCAAGTCTGCATGTTTTAGACTCAAATTCTACTGATAAACTTGCCTTTTGCAGAATTTCTTTTGCCAACAGTGCGAGATGTAAAGATAGCAAATACTATACTGCTTCAGTATCAGCACATTACCCAATTTCCAGACATATATATTCTTTTCACTATTGCTATTATTTTTATTTTTAAGTTCTATTTTGTGACTGAAAGCTGTACAAAGAATAGTACAGAAGACTAAAACAAAGCTTATCTAGAAACGGAGGCTTCGGATTTGTTTGGTAGCAGTATTAAGACACATAATGATCTGTAAAATCATTTTTCTCATCCAAAAAGCAAGCACTTTCCTAAATGTTGACATTATCAGTTGTTAATAGGATAACTCTTTCTCAATGCTGCTAATACTCTTCTTGGGAGTATCAGCTTGCATCCAGCCTCCTATAGTCAGAATTTAGAAATTACCACCTACCTTTTGAGTGTTGTAGATTGGCACTTGTGGTTGGCGCTGTGTAGTAGAGCTGAGACTCAGGAAAGAAACTGGAAATGGTCTTTTTTCCATCTCTACTGCTACCAACTGACTCAAGATTATCTTAGCAATCAGGCTGAAAACGCCTTTAGAGGAAGGATTCATACGGACAAGGCTTCATATTTTAAGTCCTGCTAGTTGGAAAACATTGCCCATTTTCAGTCACTGTTGTTTTCCAGCTTACCCAGCACTTAAGAATCACATAGTCTGCTTCAATGGGTGTATCTTCATTCTCATCAAAGACAGTCATAGGGTATTTCTGAGTGTTTAAGTCTGTGTACTTTAACAGAAATTTTAATTGCTAGATTAATCATGAACACAACTAAATTTATGAGCCTGTAAAGCTTCAGTTGGCACAACTGAACTAATTACAAAACGAAGTTACAGACTTGTGACTTATCACAACTGTGAGCTCCTTCTTTCACTTTTGTATCCAGAATTGATTTTAAAAGCAACATGGTAGACCTTGTGGCTCCAGCATCAACAAAGAAAAAAAACCACACAAGCTTTGCAAGTCACCTCTATTTAAATAGACAGTCCTCACTGTGTACTTACAACCTCTAATTACTTCATTTTTTAATTTTTTATTTCTCCTTGAAGTGTCTTTTGACCCTTTTGCCTTCAGGAACTAATGTATTTTTTAACACCTGAAAATGAAAAAAAGATCAAGCTTAAAATCAGACCACGGGATGAAGAAAAAGCTTTTCTTGCACCTGCCTACTCCAGGATCATTGCTTACGTTAACCTAGTGTGGGACCTAAGGACCACAAGGCTGAACCTACCTTGAATAGCAAGAGTTTTAAAGCAACACATTCCTCCACTCATGTCGCCAGTCCTTCTTTGGTGCAGACACCATTATCTCTGTGCTAACAAAACAAATCACTTCACTGGAAAACAACCACGCACCGAGTCCTCCCATGCTTTTGCAGGACAATCTTCACTTGCACAATTCAGTCAGTGGCCTCGCAGCCTGTAGGACAGCAATCACTCTGAAACCAGCATCCCATCTTTGACTGACAGCAGTGGCAGGCAGCAAGTCCTCCTGAAAGCACTTGTGCAATTGAGAGGAAGGGTGCTGATGTAAAGGGACAAGAGCTGGAAACCATATCCAGGTAAAAGCCTCCTCTCCAGCTTTGCCTGTTCTGAGCAAGCATTGTTCACCAAGAAAGAAGCAGGAAATGTTGTTTCGATTACTCAGTATGAAAACGGACTTTTCCAGGATAAGACCTGCCCTTTCGAGCCTTCTAAAGCTTTAAGCTTTTAAGCTTTCCCACTTCAAGAATAATGCAAAATTGGGTTTGACCAGAAGAGAATTAATTTTATTCACTATCAAGTTTTATGAAACGAGTAGAAGAGAAAAAAAATTTCAGTATCAACTTGAAAAAGGTGGACTTCATCCAGATTATTTCAGAATCAAACAAGAACTTGTCTCCAAAAGCCTCACACAATGTTTCTGCTAATATGCATTCTCACTTTGGAGACTCTAAGCTTTTTTCCTACTTCAATTTCTGTTCAACTCTTCACTTTCCAATGAACCTGTTCACATTCATAAGTGAACAGCTCTTCTGAGAGACGTCGCATCAGAACAGCTGCAAAGTCAGAATCTGAAATAACTGCTGTCAGAATTAAACATGTTGGATAAACCTAGCTGGACTGAAGGCAACTCACCGCAGGCAATCCATTCTCGCTATAATTTAAGAAAATTAAACGAGTTACACAAGTAATCATTTAAGGAGGGAGAATGTCAGCAAATAACTTGGATTATCAATCGCTTTCACTACCTTAACACCTCCTTTGTATTAAACTGTGCTCAAAGGCATCCATTATTTATATTTTTTTCCCAGGCTCAGACTTCTTTGCAGCTATCTTCTTAAGGTATATCTGTAGGACTATCTCCATACCTAAGCCCAAGTCTCACACTTCACTTTCAGGCAGCCCGCTCTGACACCTGCCAGCAGAACCCCTGTGCCCACGTACAAGCTATTTCACAAAGATGAAGGCATCAAGGAATTTAAAAAAAAAAGTCAGTTTCACAAAACAATGCAAGAGTTGCTTGCCAAATTCAGAAACAATTTTGATCTTAGCCTCCAGCAACACAGGGTTATCTAATTCTGCTTTGCTTGGAATAGATACTGCCTCTGACTTTAAAAAATATGCATGTCTGTCTATACATAGAGATTTAGAAATTACTGGAACTGGTAGAGCTTCTCTAGAAACACCAGAACACCCACTTTTGAAGACACTATCATAAGAATAATGCCTCATTACTTTAGGCATAAAAAGAAGATTTCCCCAACACACATACAGAGCTTATTGGATCACCTTTACGACCTTAACACAGGAGACCTGACAACTTCATTCATCAAAAAGAGCCAAATCACAGCTGTGTCACAGCAAATAAGCTCTCCATTTGGTATCAAACACCAGAACGAAGGGGGTAGGGAGAAAAGTACACACTCTCGTTCCTCAAAATTGACCATTCCTACTAAAACTCAAGCTCAAATAATGTCCTATCACTGAATTACTAACAAAATCAGAGGCTTTTAAAGCAAAGAGTAGGAACAGATTACAGTGTTTGAATGCCAAAAGCACCTGGGCTTTATAATGGCATACGCAGTTTTGCATCCACAATAATACTGAACCTACAACAGCTATGTTGGGAAGTTTTGGGCAAAAACAGACTTATTTTAATGAAAGCAAAGCATACATAATTCCATTAAGATTTTTCTAGACCAGCTGTCCTCACCACAAAACTAAACAAACTGGGAAACCAGGTATTTCAAACTCTGCTGTTTAATGCCTATTCAAATTCAGGTTTGCACATAGCAATGCTCAATCCCCACTCTTTAAAGAAAAAAAGACTGCAAACTAACAGAGTCAGAAAATTCCATAGAAATTTTAAGGATAAAGTACTAACGTATAGCTGAATAAACACAGCAGACATCTTTAGCAGGAGAACAGATCAAAGTGTACTTAACATTCAGATTCTTCTCCTAAGTTATACGTAACATGCAAGTTTACTTCAAAATAACTTTTAAAAACAGTGATTGCTTGGCATTTAGCATCACAGCGTATTACAGAAAAGTTGGCTGGAGCAGACTGAAATTAAACACTTCCTCCTACCCAAATAAATTCTGCTGAGTCTCTAATCATACAGCATGTCTTTCATGGCTAAAATTCTTTAGCTCCTCCATAAATACAAGGTGTTTCCCTCACTAATAACTGGTCCACGCGATGAATTTTCAAACTTAATTGAGCTCAGCTATACTTTAAACAGCCTGTGCAAGGAAACCTAAAGTTAACAATTTTTTTTTCCAGAAATTCTGTACTCTTGGCAGACCTTGTTTGGGGACTAACAGCCTGATAACAGCTACAACTTTACCAGTCCAGCTGTGGGTACCTGGTACTGCTATACCCTTTTCCTAGAAAGGTAAGTGGTAGTTAACATTAAAAGGTACTGACTTGATGCTTCAGTAACACAGAACACAACAACAGAGTGACCATGTCACTGCTATAGCCTGTAACAGGTTAGATACAGTGAACTGATGGTTCCACATCTTTAACAAGTGAAATACAGACTTTTACTGATTGTACCAAAAAGTTAGGGCAAGTGGCTGTACCTGCACTTGCTGGTGCCTTGGGGTTTCAAGCAGAGAAACGCAAATTCTGCTATGTTTGATGCAGCCTTTCTGAAAGCAAGAGAAAGAAGAAATTTCAGAAACTAACATATAAATGCTTATTTCCATTACAGCATCTGTCTCAAAAATCAATGCTCACTGAGCTCTCTGTATTGTAAGAGGCAGCTCCTGAAATAAATAAGGTTACCTAGGCAGATAAGGAAGTTCCTCTTTCCTCCTAAGAGGCAGAGAGCAGGGCAGTCTGCAATGGGGCGAGATGACAACAGACTTTAAGGACCCACAAGCACTAACCTCCTTCCTCTCACAGCCTGAAGTTTGCCATTGCTAAAGATTTTCTGAAAGCTAAGTTCTCTAACGCACCCATTCCCATGCAAGCCCAGCACTTGTTACCTCTAGTCATGGCTTCACAGCCCAGGCACCCGACAGACCACCTCAGAGCTGGTAGGTACTTCACCACCACTCACCTAACACCAACCTACCTGTCATTTGACCAAGCAACCCTCATTTGAAACAAAAAAACCCACATATTAAGAGTGTTACATGCACACACTAAAGACAAAAAGAGAAAAGCAGCCCCACAGTCCTCAAGTCAGTCACCACAACTTCCACTGTTCTCTCCTCCTTCAGAAGAGGGCCCTGACAACTGGCCTTGAAGGCCATGCTTGCCCTTGCCCACCTCTCTAGTCCAGTACATCTTCTATTACTTTTTTCAGAATGAGGAACATCTTCAAAGTGATGACATAAAACACTTCCCCCTCATAAAAAGTTGAAATACAGTGCTTTCTCAAGGGCAACTCCTCTTTCGTTTACTACTTTATGCAACTTCCCCACCATCAAACACACAACCTTTTTGCTCTCCTACTGTCCCAAAAATCTTCAGCATGCTACTTGCACTTGAAAATCTGGCCTAAGTTTAACCAGCTGCAACTGACCTTCCTGATTCCCTGCACTGGAGAACCTGGACTGAGGTAAACTACGATCCCTTCACACTTAAAACCAGGCTGGAGGAGATGGCTGTACCAACCCAACTGCCCATTGCTCCCCTTAGTTCCCTTTCTACCTTACACAGCATTTGCCAGACCACTCTGAGACAATCCAGCTCATCATACCAGCAGAAAATACGCACTTTTTGCTGGTTTCATGGAATGGTTATGGTTTATGGAGTCAAACAAAAAAGACACAGCAGAACCACACAATGGGCAATGAGACCACTTTTTCCAGTGGCAGCAAACAGTCAGGTTGTGAATTCATGAGATATCCAGGGCCACATCCTCAGTAGTACCATTGCCAGGATCAAAAATACTTGTTAGTGAACAGGACTTGCTTGGGAATTATATTTTTGAGCTTACAGCTTACACCCTGGGCTGCTTCTCTGAATGTCGTAACACTGCCTAGAGGTACATCTACCACCTCCTTCAGTGGTATTTTAGAAGGAATGACCCATGAACCACAGAAATGTTTTAAACTTCAAAAGAGACTTACAACTATAAATCCCAAGGGTTATAAGCACCTTGCAGCTTAGAGTATGGCACCTTAACCCTAGAAAGTAAGATAACTCAAGTCTCATCTCTGTATTTTATTTGCTACCCTGAGCAGCAAATACCTTTTCTTTTCAATGAGATTCTCACATTCCTAACTTTCCACCACGCACCCTGCAGGAGAACCAAAACATCATTCACAACCTTGAGTCTGGCATGCCAAGAATCTACAAGTTAATGCTGCAAAATTTAAGTCTTCTGGATATAATCCCAAATAACCTATCAGCAAATATATCAGTAGAACAAAATAAAAATTAAGCCAGATCTCACAAGTTTGTCTTTCAATGAAAGAACCTGCACCTTTCCCCTTGAAGTTTCTATGAGAGAAGGTTAAGGAAAATGGTGGAGGGGGAAGCATCCATCAACTAGCTTCCTCTTGAATAAATCTGCGCTGCACCACAAAACACTTCAGTTTGCAAAATCAGAAAAGAATATGCAATTTTCTTCAACATCCTTTACTTTCTATGTAGCACAAGAATTCTGTTTTGAATGAGTCCTACAGATTTATTTCACTGACTGAACGCAGAACTACATATATCTGCCACTGTCCTGCCTCTCCTCTTTTCTGTTAACCTGAATTTCTGATATTCAGATGTTCTGTGAGTCATAGTTAAAGTTCTGTTACCTGCTTAAAGACCACTACACAATGATACAGACTTAATACAAAATAAGAGAATTTCAAGCATGTTAAAGCATTCTGATCGCCTTTCAGATAAACCTTCAGTGATATTTTTATTCCCAGAAAAATGAGTCATAAAAACCTTAAATGGATGTGAAGAATTTCCTTAGTTTTGCTCCGGACAAGAATGAGTGTAACAAAATATGTTACCATCTAAACAGTAACCACCTCACACATCTTCCATGCATCTGAACTTAAATGATCCCAACTCCATTAGGAAATCATAACCGTAAAAAAAAAAAGTACTTCAATAATATAATACAATATAATATATAATAATAAATACAATATAATATACATTAATGACCGTTGACTCTAAGTCCTTTACAAATGTAACGGACTAAAGGCTTCTGAGAGGGGTTTGGGGACATTAATTCCTATCTTCAGTAAAAATAAAAACAACTTCTAAACTGTATGAAAGGAAAGAATTAGAATTAAACCCCAGGAACGTCTATAACCCAGTCCCAAACTTAAAACAGCAGATAATGAAGTCCCTAAAGTAAACACAGAACTATCCAACTTCTAATTATCTAACATTATCTAACAGTAATGTGGCTTGCTTTAGCACCTAAGCATGAGACTGACGTCCGTACAACTCCATACTAGAATTATGAGAACATTTTAAATTTCTTTTTTAAATGGACATTGTTGAAGGTGAACAAGTACTCATTAATGACACCTGACATGGTGACTACTATTTGTTTTTAAAGTAAGAAAACATCTAATGTGGTGCTTCTGAGAAAAAACGACCATCCTTGCTACTCCTTCAAACTAGTAGAAATTGACTTCATTCATTTGGATGTGCCTAGAAGAAGGAAGAGCTAAGAATTACCAGGATTCAACAAACCACTTGGCTTACACCTTGAGAGCTATTAAGTCCTGAGTGGAAGGGCTATTCACAGTTCCATGTAAATAGCTGTTGAGAGAAGCAATTCCCAGCATATTCTGTACTGGCACCAGTTCCCACTTTCTGAAAACAGAATGTCCTGAGAATCAGGCCTGCAGCTTTTAGTCAGTGTTTAGAGCCCTGCCAGCCACACATGCCTTATGAATGCTGCACCACATGCTAAACCAAGGAAAGTGCAGTGCAAAAACCCAAGTTTCTGCCACGAACTGCTGGCGCTATCCACAAATGCCACAAAGTATATATGAAAACAAGTCCTGGAAGACAGAATTAATTCTAATCCGAATTACAAAATACTACAGCTATTGCCATTTTGCACCTACCACAGAACAGCAGTCCTCAGGATCTGGGGGTGATACGACACAAAACAGGCAGATGCCAGTCCCTTTCCACTGAAAAAACTGGGACAGCAATTGACAGTAGATTGATCTAGCATCTCTGCACAGAACTAGACCGGATGTAATGCCATCTCAAACAGATGAGTCAACAAATCATTAGCTATTTCATGAAGATAAAAGGGAAAGAGTCGCAACTACTCAGTTTCTACACACGAGACATCTCACAGCAAAAAGATGCACATTAGCAAGTTGAAACACCATCTTTGAAAGCAGAAGGGAAGCTCACGCAGGATTTGCCTAGACTGAAGCCATAAACTGAACAATAAGCAATCATTTACGTAAAAGCCACATTATGAAGACTGAAGTAAGCATGTCTGTACATTTGAAATGTATTTAGACAATCAGGCATGTGTGAGGGGGAATAAGATATCCAACCCCACAGCCTAGGTCCACAAAAGAAATTAAGTTTTCCATTCTTTGTAGAAAACCTTAAAGAAGGAAGATTGTGGGACTGTATTTTTTTTTATCCTAAGGTAACATCATTAGCAAGATAAACTGTCTTCCTAATCACCTCATCAGTCATTTTAGTATTTGTCTATATTTTGTCCACAGCAATTGGTTCCATTTCCCACTTGATCTAATGCTGTAAAAAGCAAGTCATCCATTCAGTTACTACTATTTAGTTGTGATTAGAGGGCTGCACCGCCTTTACTTGCAGAAATCCCTACTTCTAGGGCTATTATGTGAGGGGATGGAACAAAGTCTGGCCATTGGATTGTGATACGCTATATGGGGAGCAAGGGCTAAGGCAGTAAGCAGAACCCAGTAGATTCGGATGACATGGTAACAGTCAGGAGATCTACTGTCACTGCTGGATTTGAGATGAGAAAGGCAATGCCCTTCTCATTTATGAGATGTGTTCTCATTTCTGAAACCTACGTCCTATGGCAAGATAACCAGCAGTTGGCTGCTCGTAAGACCAGAGCTACAGACACCTCTCTACTGAAGAGGCACAGAGCCGTCTTTACCTGTGACACGTTACTGGCAGCTTCTCTCCCACGCATCTAGAAGAAACTCCAAGGAAAGAGCTCCTGAATGCATAATCTTCACCTCAGGTGGGACATTTTGAGGGCGAGGGAGGCAGGAAGGACCCCTGCCAAACAGTACTAGCTCATAGTTTCATTAGCCGCATGCACCGGATCAGTGCCGCTTCCTCTCAGCAACAGCATGGCCGCTCTACTCTTTCTCCCCCACCCAAAGCTCCAGTGCTAGCACTTGCAGAAGTGGAAACAGAGAACTGGTCCTATTGAAGACAAACCTGGAATAAACAAATCGTTTTTATCACTTATTCAGTTCAAGAAAGGAATACACAATCAAACAGTCCCCAGACGCTAAACTGGAATTCAGAAGTGCAAGAAGCTTAGCCATCATCAGGCAAGACTAGAGATAAGTCACGATCCAGCATCTCAGACAATTCCAGGATACATCATGTTTCCAAAAAGTCTCTCACCTCCAAACACCTTAATTTTTTTTCTGAAATGCAGGAGATTAAAGAGAGTAATGAACTATCAAATCAACCAAATTCCTGCAGGTGAGAGACAACATCCAATGGGAGAAGGTAAGCTGTTCTGTGGAAAACTTCTTTTTTCCAACTAAGTGACCATACTCATTCACAGCAAAGCACTGCAGTATATTATTAAGAAATTAGGACAGGAAATTCAGCAGTAAGGAAATTAAGACAGACTCAGATTTTCATCCTGGATTTCCTCAAAAATCATTATCTTGATCAACTTCTTTACCATCCTTAGGATTTTCAAAGCAAGAACAACACTTCCACAGTTCACAGGACCTCACTTTATTTGGTGTATCTGTATTTCTACCTCAGCACTGGTTGTCTCAGAAGAAAGGAAGAACTAAAACTACAAGACTAGAATAGCAATTTAGCAATTGTTAAACTAGCATGTGTTGGAGCCGAATTTTTTTTTTTTCCCTTCACTTGAATGATGAATACTGGTTACTCTGTAAGATTCGCAGAACTGGGTCCTCAGCTTAAAGTCAACAAATACTGTAGGCAGACAAACCATGTTGCCTTTTTCTAGTTCCAGTCACGTTCATGGTCCATGCACGGGCAAGATACTACACACTATGTGAATATGACTACATTGAGAATAAACTCTTGCACGCAAAGCAAATTATGTCCAAAGCAAGAGTTAATTATCCAAAGAATAACTGATTACAATTGAAAATAAAACTGAAGTACAGGACCACGTCTGAAATGTGAGGTAATGCACATGAAACTGTATTATGTATGTATCAACAGCTAACTAGGATTGTGCATTTAAGCAATAAAGGTAATTTCTGAGGCATAAATTTTGTACTTTTAATAATGAGGAAAATTTTCAGACAGTATGCACAAATCTCTTTAAAGGGGTGCACCCTACCTCACTAGACAGCAAGAAAATATTTATACATTTTGGCTGTTCAAGCTTGTGCCAAGCCAACCTTACAAGCTTTCCTTTAAAGCCTTTGAACAATTATGAACATTGGTATTGCAGTACTGAGGAAAAAATAAAAGTGACCTTATTTGGAGGATAACACAGACTGAGTACACCTTGTGAAAATTCAAGACACAAAGTATTCAGTTTGGTAGAAGGCTAAGAGAAAACCTAAAAATTATCTTGATGTACCACTCTGCTATTCCTGGCGGCAGCACAGAAATGACCGAACCATCCCATTCATTACAGTCAGGTGGAGGAGTCTCTAGGCCATCTTAAGCTAGCAGAATTTGCCCAGGCAAAACAAAACCTGAAGGAAAAAAAAGCCACATAACACTATTACAGACCTTTAAATGAAATGATAAACAATCCATATCCAATACTAGCATGATGTATCTATTCAAAACACACCCAGAGAGTTCGACTAAGTATGCAATGACTCTCTTCTATTTGCCAGCTGCATACAGTAAATCCAAGACATAGCTTACATTAAAAATATATATAATCAACTATAGAAAAGCTGTTCTAAAGACAACCTTTTTATAGAAGCTTTCATTAAATATCCTGGCAGAAAGTTACAGGCCAACTGAATCCCAGTCCTTCATCCCCTTGCACAAGGCTGGCTTTCTGCTACCAAGCTAAGAGAAGTATGCAGGGCTGCCCTGTTGCTCAGAGACTGAGTGGCTTTTTACAGACTAATTTCTTCACACAGGAAAATCCATGCATGGCACAGTTGAGAGGCACTTTAAACAAACAAATATTCTGAGAAAAACAAATTCATGTCACTTACAAAAAGAGCAATTAATCCTAATGTGTAAATAAGTAATATGTCTACAAATGTCATGACACTCTTTCAAATCCACCTCGTGCAAATGCAGTTAAAGAAAGAACACATTATGTAAGAGATGCTTTTCAGGTAGACACTGTAACCTATGCAGAAACACCAAAATTAATAGACACAAGCAAAACTGAACACTTAATATTAAATTAACCTCTGATAATGTTCAAGGCCTGTTAATATGAGAGAGTGCACAATTAAATCTATTAACTAGACTACTGACAATTCACTGGGGGAGGAGAGGGGAAGGAAAGAAACCCCAAAAAGCCACTATATTAGTAAACATCTGCTAAAATACAAAAAGCAAAACCAACATCTCAACCACTGAACCCAAGAAAACCTGGTCTACACAAGACCTTACACCAGACACTCTAATTCTCATCCATGATGTTTTCAGGCTGAGTTAGGGAATTTGACGCACAGGTGATACACGTTTCAACCTGAAAGGCGATGACTTGACATAAACGCAGACTCCGCACTGATCAGGGCTACAAAGAAGAACCCGTGCAGGAACCCCAGCCCAGCACAAAGCACTAAACCTTGACTAGTACCATCTCAATGACGAGTAAACTCTCTCTCAGGCTTTTTAGACCAGATTAAGCCTCCCAGGCTTTTTGGAAACAGCATCAAATCTCATTCTTGTAAATGAAAAATAGTTAGCAGAAAGATTATGTTAAGCAGACTTTGACAAGAAAATAGCCAGCCTTTAAAAAAAAAAAGTATATACTTTACAAAGGCATATTAATAAAGCAGGTGAAAAGGCTGCAAACTCCATCCATCCCACTGCCGAGACATGAGCCAGCCACAGCCCCCAAAGCACAGCCTGTACAGCTCCGTAGCCCTGCAGCTACAGCGACCCGTGCAAACCAAATGAGCTTCAACCATCTTTTTATGAGAAAAAGTACCCACTACTTATCTTCCGCAGAATTTAGGCTACTACTTTGAGCAAGCAACAAGTATTAGAGCAAAAAGCCAAGCCAGCAATTAAGTTTTGTGGGACTACAGTATTTGGCTATGTGCTTCACATAAACTGGTCTAGCGCTACAAAGTTCCAGCGAAAAAAAATCCAAGAACAAAAGGATTATTCTTAAATGCATTTAAAAGGAAGGAACATACTTGGTTTTCCTTCATACTCTGCACACAAAGTAAAAATACAAACCAAACACTTCTACCATAAGTTACTAAACAAAAGCTAGACCCAGCCTGTATCGTGAACCAAGTTTCTGTTTGTGCCATTCCTCCGTACGGTGAACAAATTCCCATGTCTCCACAGATTTTTACTTCAGCAGCTGATGAATTAATGCCTTTGAAAGCAGGCTATCCTCACTCAAAATCTAAAGTCAACACACAAAGATATCAGCTAACCGAAGACCCAAGCGTTTAGCAGCCACTGAGCACTCTCAAGGCAAACTGAGCAGCCAGGAGAGTTTGGCAGTTACGCACCCAGTAGTGGCCATCAGCAAACCACACAGCCTTGGAAAAGCCAAGGTATCTTCAGTCCTGGTGAATTACAGAAATTAGCTCCTTTAACAGTCTAAAATCAGTTCACTGCTGAGGCTCGAGCCTCGACACAGACTTGAACTGCATTAATTAAGTTTAAACAACTTTAAAAGTAAAAGGAAAGCTAGACCCTTAAGGTTTGCAATTTTTTTTTTTTCCCCTAGAAAAATAAACCCATTACAAGGGGTCACACCCAGATTAAGAACAGTCAGCATACAGTAAGAGCGGTCCTGGCCAAGTGCACCAGCACATGTTTTTTCTTAATAGCCTCAGTAGTACTTGTAGCTCCTAGATCTGTGCCCTGTGAAGAAGCCCAGGCCAACGACCAAGTACGTACCTACAGAAAGCCGTTCTGATTAATAAACTCTCTGGGTAGACCTAAAAATTAAATAGTACAGTTTACAATCCAAATCACCAGCAAGTTCCAGATTGTTGTTTGCTAGAGAAGTAAACCAGAAAAAATTCCAGACAGTTTGGTCCAAGTCTTAATACATTGTATTTGAAACCCCTGTTTCACTTAGAAGGCTAATAACTTCAGTTCTGGCTTCAATGCCAAAACCCACAAGCAAAATCTCAAAAATCCTACAGATTCAGCACTCAAAGAAGCCAAGTGCCTGTTTCTAACCCCCAAACTCTGAAATGAACGTCTTCACATTTTCCTCAAGAGCACCTTTACGTTTTGGCATCTGTATTCCTCTTTCAGTTAATTCCACACACACATCTTTTGTCCTGACACACTTTCAGTCACAACTCTGCAGAAACAGAAGATATATAAATTACTTTCCAGAAACATCGTTAAGTCATCACATCTGATAACTACAGAACACCAGGACGCTACAAAGGATTATTCTGTAAGGACAAATGCTGAACAAAGCAGCTCACGTTTTCACAAAGGTATCTCCTACAACACACTTGACAGGATTCTGTATGAAAATGTAACTGTAGTTACACATGACATGATGCCATTAATACTTCTAGACTGATGGCAGCCTATTAAAGCTTGTGCGTCTTGGTCAATAAAAATTAAAAGAAAAAAAAAAAAACCACTGCCCCCTGCACAGTGGAATAGTCTTCCTGATCTTGCTTGTTATGAAAGTTTTCTTCTTTCTGATGCAACATCTGCTTTAACTATACACTGTAAAGAACATCACTTCAAAATGGATATTTGATGGATCCCACAATTAAGAAGAGAACAAATGCTCTTCCAGACGCAGCTGTGTCAGTCTGAGTTTACTGCGCTTAGCCCATCCCTAGCTCCTCACCCCCCACTCACCACCATTACCACCCACATCAACGTGCCAGCTGAGAAAAACATAAGACCACTCTCCAATTTATTTAAGGTTTCATTAGCCAAGTCAGCTTAAAACAGTTTGCTACAGGTCCTTGTTAGCCCAGGTCATGCTGATGAAAAGGTACAGCTCCAGAAAAGCTCAAGGAAATTTAAATCAGAGCTACTATGGTCCCATCTCCCACTCCCTATCTCATTCACTTCAACGGGAAGTCCCATTCCCACCCCCTGACCTGGACAGTCAGCCAGTTCAGAAACATAATCCAGCCAAAATCCAACAAAGCAAAAAATGAATTTGTTACCAGCTTAACTCCCTGACTTTGCCTAACTCACAGCCACAAACGCTTCCTTGCCAGCAGGGGAAGATGCACAGTCAAGGAGGAGACAGGACCACTGCAGCCCCAGTTTAAGCTGCCAAGTTTCTCGACAAGCTTAGGCAAAACTAAAACAGAGCTGCTTCAGAAAAGAGTGGTCACAGGCTCCTCCTCTGCGAGCAATAACATTTGTATAGCCATGAAGTCAGCCAGTTCAGGCAGTTGATCCAACTGAAGCTCAACATTTTTCTGTACCACTGCTGGTTCAGCAAAGAAGGACTAACAGAAAAATAGCTTCTTTTGGTGAAAGCACTGCCAGAGAAAGCAAAGCTGTGCTGGTGGTAATGCAATAACATGACTGTAGAAAACGTGTTAAGTCTTAGCTTGACTGAGTTGATGCTTGGTGTTATGTAGAAAAAGGAAGACAATACTCTCTAATGTCACTTATTAAAATAGAGATCCCTAGACTGAACAAGTAATCTGTAATTTTAATATATGTTCACTGATCGACATAAACTCCAAAAGCAAGACTAAGGTCATGACTTCACATTAGTTTAAACTAAGCTCGCTTGATAAGCAGGCAAAATAAAGAAGAATATAAATAACCTTTGACCTCTCCCCTCCCAAAAAAGAACAAGGTCAACAGAGTGTCAGGTGAGTGCACTACACAGGACAGGACCCCAATGTCAGCAATTACACCAGCTTAGGATGCCATGAGAATCTCTTATTTGAGAGATTCTGTAAAACACCTTTTCTAGAGTGCAGAAGACTTAATTTCCATAGCATCAGGGCAATTTAGGTTTTTTTTCCAATGTTATGCAGCTCCACCAATACTACCAGTGGAATAAAAACAGTTATAGGTGGAACTCCAGAATCCTGTACAGTGCTGTAACAAGCTCTTACTAACATGTGATAAAAAAATTTCCAACAACATCTTTTCCTGACAGCTCCCGTTCCTGAGGAGGCAAGCACTTTTGCAAGGACTTTCACTGCCGTTTCAGAAATTTTTATCCCACCTCGCTCATTACGGTAGGAAAGAAAAGTACCTACAGATCATTCGGACACTAAGCAGCTGTATCAAATGATGAAATGTAATACTTACAAGTCCTGCGAGCTTTAAGAGCCCAGTGTGGCTTGTTGGTTTGTTTGGGTTTTTTGTCTTCCTAAACGCATAATACTGTCAGCTACCAATACAAAATCAGAGGATGTCACAATGCCAGGGTAAGAAGATAAACAAACTTGTCCACTCTGTCTAGTTTACATGCACCTTCAGTTTTCACACATTTAAGAGAAGTAATAAAGGCAGGAAAGTAATTCCCAGGCCAAAAATAAAATTTCAGCTAATAAGGATTTAAATGGCAAATTTGAATTGCATTTCATATGTATACTTTAGAAAAAAATTCTTTGATGTGTTATGTTTAGAGTTCTGTAAATCAGAGTTTTCATCGAGGCTTAAAACCAACACTTTATTCAATTACAGATTAAAGACTTTACTGCAGGATAACTCAGGCTATCAAAAGAGTTTAAGCATCACAGGCAAGGACGAACACATCTCAAATTCATACTTTTGGACTTTGCTCGCATTATTTATTATTTCTTCTGTAAGATTTTTGCTAAGGGGGAAAAAAAAGCAGTGTTTCCACAGAGAATTGCCAAGAGATGAAGAAATGGAAAACACACACTGATGAGCAGAAAAACAATACTGTTTCTCTATGGTAACTATTAACTTCTGCATAATCATAATGATCGTTTTAGCAGTACCCATAGATCAATAAGTCAAATAGAACTGGCCAGTCAGAAACCCATTTAAATATTTACACTTTTTGCTACAAGCCATACCTAGTGTAACACTGTAGCCAAGCAGAATGACTGTGCCTTCCATTTTACCTGCTCTCCTCATTCAGGAGCCTATCTGGAGAGGCAGGAAGATCAAAAACACAAGACAACAACAAAGCAAAACAAAACCAAACCCCTTAAACGGTATAATCAGGCACTGTTAACAGTTACAGGTATCTCCTACACCGGACGGCTGAATTATGAAACACTGACAACCACCTTGAAAACACAGTAGCACACAGAAATCAACCCGAAAGCTCCCTTCTCGTTTCATAAAGCGCTGATGAGCGGGCTACACGCATCCACCGGACCGAAGGAGACGTGGACCGGAGCTGCTGCGAGATATCAGCTCTCCCCTGAGGGATGCATCATCCCATCCCTGAAGCCTGCTCACCTCCCTCGGCGCAATGAAAGGAGTCAGGCGCGTTCCGAGCGGGAGCTGGGCTGCAGCCCTCCGTGACCCGCTGGAAGGGAGCGGGGCGACGCCGGGCCGCGCTCCACCGGGCCCCGGGCGGGCAGCCCCCGCCCAGCCCCCGCCGCAGGGCAGCGCAGCCC
>Ga0181612_161026_pt1 | contig 27833 bp, 22 predicted proteins | sample HoacroProtozoa21_FD_119630 | JGI IMG/M metagenome (GOLD analysis project Ga0181612, IMG submission 119630) | Hoatzin crop microbial communities from Cojedes, Venezuel. Combined Assembly of Gp0051906, Gp0051904, Gp0051908
CAGGAGCTCAGTATCTCAGGCAATTTCAAGACGTAATTAACACCACCACTCCCCTCATTAGTGAGTGGCCTACTTTCTCTCCAGCACTACCATCCCCCTAGATGTTTGGAATAAGTCCTTATTATCCCCCCTTAGCTCTCTGACTAGCATTAACTCCTTATGCTTCACAGGGCTCTCCTATCCCTGCCTGCACGTGGGAAAAACCTGCCAGAGTCCCCTTTGCTTGCTGATTTCCTTCTCAAGCTTCTGCACTGGGTAGTTTTAGCACCCAGTCATGGATGAAAAGCCTGTCCCAGCATAGAGTTAAGCCCTTTTTGCCATCCATCAGCAACCAGGGTACACAGCTGACACTGTTCTAGGTGTCTACCTAAGAGTGTCCCCATCCCAGGGGGTTTGCAATCGATACAGAGAAGACAAGGAAGGATGATCACGCCCATGGAAATTTTGGATATCAAGTCACAAATTCACAGCCTACAGCAAGCCTGGCTTTACCACTCGATTGCAAACCACCTCTGCCTTTTAAGTGCCCAAGCATATCTTCTTTCTCCACCTGAGCTGAACTTCTTTTGACTTCAATAGGAGTTTTCCTCAACTAAAAGCAGCTGATCTGGCATAGCAGACTGGACTCTCCCAAATTCCCCTTCCCACAGTCCAACATCCTGGTACTGGTATGTCCTCCAAACTCGTTACTTGGTAAGCAAAACCTGGCTTGTTTCCAAAGCTAACCAATGAAGAGCTCACATGGGAGGCTAAACTTAATTGTCCATGGCTGTAACAATATCAGATAATCCCTGCAGAGATAAACAAGCAGGCTTGGGAGATTAATATTTTCTTTGATATAAACTTTGTAGGATGCTCTGTTGTCAAAAAATCCACAGAGATTACTTGTGTTGTAGTAGGTGGCACTTCATTTTCCAGAATCTATGACCCAGCAGAAATTACTGTCAGCTCCCTGACCAGCCAAGGGGTATTGATTCCCCCGTTACTACAGCAACCCATTAGTTATTAGATCGTGTCTCATATGCAGCCACTAATCTGCCTCGGCGAGGTCTCGGATTTTGACACTTTTTCATTCTAATCCTTAATTAGTTTATTTGATGCGGCCTGCACATTTTATTTTTATACTAAGTAGTTATTGAAAAATACAGTCAAACTGAGCAGAGATCAAAGGAGCAAAACCAGTATGCTGTCAGCTAAACTAGTTATGCAAAATAATAAGAAAAAAAGCAGCAACTTTATCAGCTTCCTTTGATACTTGGCATCTCAAGGAGGAATAGGCTTTGACATGTATCTTCCCTTTACACCAAAGTGACCAGAGACCGGGCACCCTCTTCTGGCTTACCCTCTCTTTGATGGGAGGTGGTGAGTAAGGCTCCTATCAAAAAACAGAGCACACACCCAGAGTCCGAGCAGTTCCCGTCCGCAGGACAACCCAAACCAGGGCAGAGAAGCAGTGTGCTTGGCTAAGACCCACACGTTCTCACAAACCACTTGACACATAAAATTGCAGGTTTTGGCCACAAACTTAAACAACTAACTTTATATCTTTTTTATTAACAAGGCCCTGTGTCACTTGACAAAATAATCCCAGTACTGGAAACAAAAAACCTTGCATTAATTCAGAAAAGTATTCATATTCACAAAAGCACAAGAAAAAAAAAATGGAGAAAGTTCTGTACCAAAGGTCAGAATGAAAATAAAAATGAAGAATTTTTATTTAACTGAGGTGCCATAAAAACTTCTTCTTACATCTCCGTCAACTCTTAAATTGTTATTAAATGAAAATAAGTTCCAGGCAGAATCTATCCCTTGCAGTTTTCCAATTACAGGATACAAAATAGGAATCTTCATTCTCAGGCAACAAAATCCAGTTATGCCTACTGACTGTATAGGAAGAGCAATTGCTATGTGTCTGCCAGGGGAAAGTTTCTTTACATCAACAATCTGCATTCTGATAAAATCTCTCTCAGTGTCTTTCATAGAAACCGTATATCCCTTGTACATTTGTAGAAAATAGATGAAAACAAGTCGATGTGTTAAGCCTGCTGTTCTGCTGAGTATCAGCAGAACATTAGGCATAACATGCTCAACTACTGAAGAAGAGATGATGGAGACTGCCAGATGAATTGACTTGAGAACGACTGCCTTAGAGTGGAAGGGGCAAGCTCTAGCTAATGCCTTCCAGGTAATGTCTCCCTTTCTTTTCACCTACAAAGACTTAGGCAGAAAATACCACCAGATTCTTGTGCACTTAAATGGATGAACATGTGCCTGTGAAACCCATGTCCCTCCATAGGTTTTGCTGTGCTGCATCTCTAGATGTCAGGGTATCCACAGGCCTCAGCTGCACATTTGAGCTCACATAAGCAAGATGAATTTGTGCAGATTTAAGGGGGGATGAAAAATTTGCCAAACTACGCAAAAAGGAGAGAAGCTTTGCTTTAGCTTAACTTGATGGCAAACTATGGATTCATGCTGTGGCTTTTTCCCAACTCTGATTCATCAAGTGGAGGAAAAGGATCCCAAAGCAAAAAGGTAAATATTCAGATATTTGATTGCATGAATTTCCACCGCTTCTTACTATCACCAGGCTGGAGGGCACCAACAGTTGCAAATTCAACCTAGGGAGTCTCTGCTTCACCAGTATTCCCAGTCCCGCAATTTAGATTTCACAAAATCAAAGAGGCAGAAAGGGAACATTTAGACTACTCACTTCCCAGTCCCAAATGACTCCCTATAGCACAGTCTCCAGTGCCTCATTTGGTTTCAAAAGTCTCAAATAGAGAAGAAATATGAATAGACCAAAACAGAATAATTCGGAATTGCCTTGATCTACGTGATGCAGTGTGAGAGTGTACATACATGTGTGCCAGCAGTTTTCTGAAACCCACTCACTTTGATCCATTAGAAAATTGACGTAGTATGCTCAAGAAAGTGTCTTGCATTAGCCCAAGTAACCCATTTGTGTTATCACCCACCTTGAACAGTTCTCTGGATGAAATTCACAGAACTGCAGACCAGCTATTAAATCAGAATGCTGCTCTCCAGAGAAATCTAACCCAGACTCTGAGTCCGTAACAATAAAAGCAGTCAAGTGCTCTCTCTCTAAGTAGCTGAGCTGGGCATACCCTATTACCTAAATGGAAACCCACAGGCACAGTGGATTCAGTAGTAAACCACACAATATTTGATTATATTAAGATATATTTCACTGGAGGTGGACAGAATCACTAACAAAATGGAAAGGGAGGTTTCTCATCACTCTTGGTGAAGATGTAGTAAAGCTTTGAAGTCACTCAAGATGCAGGCGCATCAATAAAACATCACTTTGAAAATTCAAGGGCACTGGCAATTGGGCATACAACCGGGGAATGTCACGGACCAATAGAAACGCCCAAGGAGTGAAGTCGTTGTTCCTCATGTCCTTCATTAAGAAGATGTGAAGTCAGAAGTGATCAGTGATAATACAGTAACAAAACTGCCCACTAGACAAACTTACTCTTTCTGAAGAAGTATATCATAGTATCATACATACCAATTTCACCATAGACAAGACATTCACCTCAGACTTTCTTCTCCATAAACTTAATATTCTAATTATGAGTAACCCGGCCTTGCACATAAAAAGCCCTGAGATTTCAGGCCTTGAAGCGTAGACCAAGAATTAAATCTGTCCCCCATATTCCCAATCAGACTATTAACTCCTGTGCCCCTCGCTGGTTTGGGGAGTAAGAACTGAGGATCCTGTCCTCTGATATTTCCCCTCCAAGAGCCTCCATTTCATGGCAGTGTGGGCCAGATGAAGCCCTCCTCCCAACCGTTTCCTCCACTAAATATCCTTTTCGATTTCTCCTGATGTCAATGGGAGCACAGTATGCCCCATAAACACCCTAGGAGATCATAGCTCCAAGCCCTAAGGCCCAGTCTTGTTAACACTGTGCAGCTGAACACAAGGCATGTCAGCCATCCCCTTGAAGTCTATTTTATTTAATTACCACTGTCATCCACCTAAGAGGCTGTTAGCTAAGACAAAATTTTAGGAAGGTGAGATGTAGCAGAGAAGCAGTGCTAGGAGAGAAAGCTTAAAAACTAGAAGTCTCTCATACACTTGGGCTTGGGGATGAATGAGAAAGCAGAAAAGACACTGCAGCTAAATATCAGCTCCTTACTCTTTATACACCATTACATATCCAGTTACCCAAAAATAAAGCATATTCTGCGTTCCTCTCCACATCATATTTCACTCTAGCATATGAATAACCTGATATGCCTGTAAGCAGAGGCCAGATTCAAGAATATTAAGAAATTGCAGAGACACGGTAACAATGAAACAAAATTCCTAAGCCACAGTAAAACCAGCTGTGTGTAATTCATTATGTCACAATACTGTCATGTTGCTCAACAGCAAAACATGCCTTTTGCTTGGCTTAGATCAGACCCATTTGCTGCTGGGGATCATGCTAAACCTATGGCAAAATACGAGTTGTGCTTCAGGATACCACACATTCGTCTTGCAGATGTAGCCTAACGAGACATTTCTGAGAGTAAAGCAACATGCAATGTGAATGTACATACACTGATCGTAAATGGATGAAACAAAAAAAACTACAGGTGGACACTACAAAGCAGTGTACTGAGCAGCACCATCTCTCTCCAGCACAAGCTCTGGCACCATCACCGTAGACATGTCTGTGGGCCACATCCTAATGCTGGTATCCATTAGGTTAATTCCCTTCAGTACAGGGCAGCTACACCTAACAGCAGCATATGAAGGTGTGGTTTAACAGCACTTGCATGCTAAGGGAAGACAAGAACCAGCGGAGAGGAAAAGGAACAAGTCTGTAGAGGCCAGTTTATCATACTCAAACCAAGGACTTATTCCTCTTATGTACTGCCCTTTGCAGCTGCCGTGCCTTGGAGGCATTTTCTTTGCTCAGAAAAAGCTATGCTTAGTAACTCCTGCACCTTCTTCTAATGGTGGATGGCTGTGATCCGATCACTGCTGCATGCAGCGTTAAGGTCAATACGCCTCTAATCATAAATATCAAAATACATTTTGCTAATGATCAACCATCGTCACTGAGCAAAGATAAATGTGTTCACTGCAAACTCCAAGAGCACCATAGCATTGCTTTTAGAAGAAAATGCACTGAAGAACCTGGACTTCTTGTCCCTGGAAATAAGCCATGTCTTCACGGCCTAGTCACCTCTATAAATACAATGAAGTATGGTAAATACATCTGGGATTACATTAGACACTGAGCAATTTGGGAAGATTGGTCGACTGTGGAAATCCAAAATGATCTCACTAAAGCAGCTTAAGTGGTACTAGCTAAGCAGGTTTGGAGCCCACATTTCAATGCAGAATACCATTTTATATGAGAACTCACTTTGCAAAACTGTCTAGGCTCAATGTCCATTACTAGACTACTTGATGATTTATTGTGTCATAAGTTGGAACTTCTCCTAACGACCTTTGTGTTGATGATGTCATTTGAAGATCACATCTCATTACAGTTGGTACATGCAGTAAAAAGATTTACTGTGTTCATATGTCTCCACCAATGGTTCTTATGCACAACCTTTAAGGTCCAAACACAGTTGGAGAGTGAGATTCACCTCACCCAAACGACTTCCCAAAGCCAGGCGTCAGCCTGCATTGCTATATTGTCTCTTTCTATAGAAAACAAAAAAGGAAAAGGCATCTCCAGATCACGAGCCTCCCCACCTAGCTAAACCATCTACTTTATGAATCCAAGCCAAAAGGATGTTACTTATCTGATGACACTATATATGCTTAGTGTCACAGGACAGACGTAGCCATGCTGTAGAGCAGTAAGGCCTCTGCCTTGTAAGCAACATAACTTACAAGGGGTAGCAGGAAGCCTATTAAAAGGGCACATGCCCACCTTATGTATATGTTTGTAACAGTTTTAGTCCAATTTGTATGATAGATTAGTGAGGTTATACCCTCCAAACTTCACTTACCCTGGAAATCCAGTGAAACAAAAATATGTGAAAAGACCTCAGCTCAAGGCATTTGCGAGGCTAAATCACACCACAATTCTCAGGCTTCTGCAGAGGCAAGCCCCACAACAAGCAGAGAGAAGCAGTGGAGGTGGATTAATTCCAGTCCTTCCCCAACTCTACATGTGCACCACTGCTGCCTCACTGAGCTTTGGGGCAGAATTGCCCCAAAAAGGGTTTACCCATTTTCACGCAGCAACAGAGTTCATTACAGGCACCGTGTCCTGCAATAGCCACTGAGCTCAGCTTCTTCCCGCAATAAAACTTTTCTGCCTCCACACCCCTGTGAATCTGCATCCCTGCTTGGCGCGGAAGCGCTCTCTGCGCAGCAGAGGCGAGTCCAGGAGCACCTGGCTACGAAGGGCAGAACGGAGCTGTACAGACACCATTGCCTTACGCAGCCCAAATTGCTGCCCTGGCAGCACTGCTGGTGGGAAGGGGAAGGATCCACAGCAGCATCTACAGCAGTACAGTAACACCCAGTTTACAACTCCTCTCTTGGAGGATTCAGTAGGGATCTTTGCATTACCTGGAATTGCGGGAGGCAGAAGCCCATGCCGTGGCAGCCCCAAAGGCAGCCCAAAATCATGTTGAAAAAAGCCGCTTTAAAGATAGATACCAGAGGAACAGAGCTGTTGCATCAGTGCAGAACACCAGGTAGTGAAAGAAGCTCCCGCACCTTCCCTGCACGGGCTCCGGCTGGTCTCACTGCAGGCTATGGGGTTTTGTCCTCTCAGTGCAGCCCCCTCAGGTTGTCTGTCAGCCTTTCAGGAAGATTTACGTCTCCCGTCTTGTGGAGGACGTGCAATGTGGGCACCACAGCAAGTGGAGATAGCCACATCTCTGGGTGCTGGGGCATCTCTTCCCCAGTATGTCACAGGACACTGGCAGGAACACCAGTCAGCACCTCAGCCCTTGCCAGTACAAGTCCAGCCTCTGCATCCACAGCAAAGAGTAAAACAACCACACAACCATACTCAACTCTTTAAGATCCTGTTGCCAAATTAGTAAAACATGCAGCTACTGTATGTCATTTTTATTGTATATAAAAAGATCCCATTAGGTTTATTTGGTACTTTTTGTTGCTGTCATGAATGCCTAAATAACCCTTCTGTGTTTAGAAACAAGCCATTGGGGACCAATGAGATACATTTATTGTAATTACATGATTCGTCTAATTAATTTTTGTCAGGAAATTTCAAAGTAAAAATCTCCAGTTAAGTGTGCCACCACCCCCCTTTCCTCCAGCCAACAGACACGTTCCTGAACCTTGCTTAAAAAGCTTGTTTCCTTTTTGCCTAGTTGAAATAAAGTGGAATTGTTAGTGAGAGTGGGCAGAAAGGAGAGAACATTGTCATTAGAGCACATTGTTTAAATCAGCCCCTAACAAGCATTTCATTTCGTTTGGGTCATTAACTACATTTGAGTGAAAAATGTAGCTTGCCTGGCAAATTGGTTGGTGGCCAAATGCCTCCAAAAGGAGACACTTCTGGGTTAAACCCAAAGACTAGACACAGACACACAAATTTTACAGGTGGGAAAGTTAACCATTAAGAAAACACTTCTCAAATAAGCATCCAAATAAGTGGGAGTTTATCAAAGATATACACAAAATTTGATATTTACTGATTTATGAGATTGTACAGCCTGAGGCAGTATTCTCATAACTTTTTCTATTCTCCCCTGTAACATAGATCACTGAATGTCATAAAGTAATTCAGCTAAGATAGTCTGTAATTAGAGGCTAATGATATCAACTCTGCTGAACGCACAGCCAGTTCTGACACATGACGCCCAAGTGATTTTACTACAACGGTGTACCACATCCCTGGATAAGCCTCAAACCAACCCATTTGAGTGGTCAGCCCCCCTTTTCCAAGCCACACTGGGCTTTGGGGATAGTTCACTTACTGTCTCTCTTGCTGCAATCATTTGCTGAGTTAAAAAGCTACCACCTCATCCCACTCCATTTCCCATTACTTCAAACTGAACAAGCCCATCTCCCCTGGCCTTTCCATGTGGTGTGAGCCCACCAGCTCTGTGAGGCTCCTTTGCAGCTCTCCTTTGGATCCCTCCAGCTCCTCGTCTTCATCTTCCCCACAGCACCCCCCCAAACTACACACTCTGCTCAAGCCCCTATCCCCCTGGTGTGCGTGAGCAAGACGCAAATGCCCCTCTCCCGTATGATACCTTGGGTTATCCATCTGCAAGTGAAGGCTGGTTGCTTTGGGTTCTTTTCCTGCAAGAACACACCGTTGTTCATCCATTCTGTTTCTGAATACTGATAAGCCTTCAAATCCTTTTCTGCCATGCTTAATCCAGCACTGTCAGCTTGTACGTCTGCTACTGGAAACTCAAAGCTAGATGTAGTGTGCGCATATACATACATATTTTTAATTTAGTTTTTAACTGAACTGTCTGATCATTTCTCAATTTTCCCACATTGACATTGAATTCTAATGCTGATCTCCAAAGGGATGCCACCTTTCTCAGGTTGGTTTCACCTCCAAGCCCTGCATGCAGACTCTTAACTCCACCGCCCAAGACATGAGTGCAACATCAAACAGTCCCAGACCCCTGACAGGCACCATAAGGTATCTCACCTAATGCCCTCCCGAGTTTGTCAGCAAACCACTGATAGCTTTTCCCTGCAAACAATTTGCCAATCATTCACAACCTGTTTTAGAGACTCAATTTCCTTTGATAGCTTTGGAGACTGACACAATAGATGGCATGAAAAGACTTATCACGGTCAAACTGTCTGTGTCTCCTTCCACCCTGTTGTGTTGTCATAGAGGGGAACAAGGTGGGGTTGACATGACGTGTCCCTGACAGTTATCCTGGCTGTTCTTTATCCCCTGTGGTGCTCCAAGTGCATACAGACAGACCACTAGATTATTTGCCTCAGCAGTGAATTCAAACTGACTGGTCTAGACTTGTCCAGCTCCTCTTTTCCCTCTCTTTGAGGCAGGTGCTACCCACATCTTTTCTCTTCTCCTGGAACCTCCTCAGATCTCCTCATGCTCTTGAAGATAAGTGTTAATTTGCCCTTAAAATTGCTCCAGCCTCTTCTCAAAATGATTAAAAAGCCGGGAATACCAGTCTACTCCAGTATCCTAACAGCTGTGGAAATTTAGAAGTCTACAGGTTCTGCTGGTACATTCCTTTCCAGAGAGCAAAGGGGAGACATTTTCTCTCCAGGGCTCTGGCAAGCTCAGGATCTCAGCACTACTGGTCGCTCTTGCTGTCCCAGAGACCTTCTATTCCAGTCCTAAAGCATATTGCCTTCAGACTGAATTCTGAGCTTTCCTTTCACAACTGTCACCTCTATTGCTTTTCACCTTCCCTCGCACCATCAGCTTACCCTTGTTTGTTCAGATCTGTTCCTGCGCAGCCATCACTCTATGGACAAAAGCTGTGAAGCCACTGGGTATCGTGCCCTGTTGTGCTCCTTTTTCCAAATCCTGCCCTGCGCTACCAGTGGTCTGATCTGCCAGATGCTCAGCACCAGCCTCATTCATACCATCTCTTTGGTGGTCCATAGCCAACTATCTGCAACACACTGCCTGTTCCAGCCAGCACCGGGAGCCTTGCAGCAGACATACCCCAACATCACACTGAGCATCAGCCTCTGCCCCATGGTCAGGTCCTCCTTGAGCAAGCTGTACACTTTTCTGTCAGGACTACAGCCATGGCCATTCTCTACCCAGCCTCTGCTATGCCATTTAAACCATAACATTGATTGTACACAAGACCTGAAGTTTCTCCTTTTTATTCCTTGTGCTGTCACATCTAACACATCTGACTGATGGACCCATTAATTTTCTTCTTGTGACAATTATCCCTCAACCTCTCCCAGTTCTCACTTCTGCCAGTGGTTTGATGACCCTCTGCCAGTCCTATTTTAAAGCTTTCCTCAGCAGCATCCAATCTCTCCTTGCTGTCCGTCTCCTGCGCACAGGGTTCCACTGTGACAACATATAACACAGGGAGAGCATCTAGCATTGTATTTGGTCCCTGGTGCCTATCATATTCACTGCAGTAATGCTTATTTAAAACAACACCGCCCCAAGCTATTCTCTCCTATCCTCCTGTTTATGGAAAAGCACCGATTAACCAGAAGTAATTTTTTTAAAATCTAAAAGTAATTTATATAATGTAAGAAAAAAAGGTCAGGTAGATACTTCATTTATCACTATTACAAAGGGCTGTAACACAGTGATGAAAAGAAAGAGAAATTAATTACAAGTCAGAGGCTGCAATAACTCTCTCTGTAATTGTGACGAAAAATTTAAATTAACGTTTCTGTCACCAAGAGAAGTTTGATTAATTTTACAACAGTGGAGATGCTATCACCTTAATATTGGTGGGTAAGGAAATTTTACTATTTGCAATTTAGATGTAGATCATTTCTTTAAGACTCAAAAAGTGCCTGCGAGGCACCTTCACACTTTATTAACAGCTCAATCAGTGCCACGCTAGAAATAATTAGCCAAGAAACCATGTAGTAAATATATCTAGACTAGCAAACCTGCAGAATAAGAAGTACGTGATAAAATCCAGACCCTTCCGAGAGAAACAGCCTCTCTCTCCAGTGCTCCAAAGGGACCGCTGCTGCCCAGCTGCCTGCTATGCCACTCTGCCTTCGGGGAAACAACACGAATAGCAGATTTTCTGACAGCTTTGTTTTGTTTTCTGTTTTTAAGCCTTTCCTCAGCTGCAAAGCCGGAGGACAGAAGGGTTGGATGCAAGCAGTGGCCACTAACATCACACCCCAGTGTAGCAGCAGCCCTGCATGCTGGGCACTGTACGAGGCACTGGTTTCCCTCTGGGGCTCCCAGGTGCAAGAAGTGGGATGGTAAAGAGCTGCCAAACAGTGAGTGAAATGCAATAGGAAAGAAACTGAGGCAGGCAGGGATGACCTCGGTGTAGGACCAGGGACTCACCCAGTCTGCAGCAGTCACACCCGAGCACAGCATTCAGTGGCCAGGCTGGCCTCCATTTCCCAGTCCATGGACACAGGAGATGCCTTGTCTGGGTTTTGGTTTGCTTTCCCCAGCTTTTAATCTTCACAAGACCATGGCCAGAGTCGGGGTCTTGGACAGGGCCTGGACATACACAGCCACCAGTACCCTGGCGTATCAGCAGGCTTTGATGTCAAACACCCCACGGATAGACCCGGACCAGCCCCTTCTCTCCCTGCACCCCTAAAGTCTCCTTCCCCCTCGGGACAGAGCTGAACCCCGCAGGGGAAAGTCTAGAACTCAGGCAGCCTCTGCCCTCCAGCTGAGAGCAGAAGCACCCCTTGACCTCAAACCTCTCAGCTCTTGCTTTGCAGAGCTCAGCATCAGAGCAGGAAAGGGCAGCACTGCCTGGTGATCCTCTCTCCAAGACTGCTTGTGTTAACAGTGTGCACATCCCTGTGCCTTCCAGGACACTTGTTTTTAGTGTCCGCACTGCACCTACAAGAAGAGGGGACAGTTCGTGTATTTTTGTCCCCTCAAGACCTTCCTCACCTCCAGCACACACAGGAGCAGATGGGGTGAGGTGGCAAGGGAGTGCAGGAGCCCAGCAGCCAGGCTCTACGAGCAACACCAGTCCCCAGCCTTTGCTACCAGAAAAACCCCTGCAAAAGCCCAAGGATATAATGCAGGAAAGTGAGGATGAGACCAAAGACCTGGGAAGATTTCCCAGTTCCTCTCTGCACTATTTAGCAAGGGCCGTTAAATTTCTTCCTTTCATAAACACTGTGAACAATGAAAATCTGGAAAATAAAATGAGCCTAATGAAAACATATTGGTTCTAAGGCAATCAATGCCCTTTGGCTTACAGAGAAAAGGAAACACAGTTCCCTGTCTGTACTCTGCTCCCTGTAGTCAACAAGGCTGGCTGTTTCCAGCATGGATCAATGAACCATTCATTAAGGGAAGTGAACCTGTACGAACAGCACTTGTCTCTCTCCTGCAAGATCAAACAGACCCGCATGGGAAGTTTCAAGACTGCTCTCGAAACTTCAAGTCTATGGAAAGTTGGAGCACTTGAAGGCAGTTTGCACATAACTGTGTCTAGCAAATCCTCATACTTGCCGCATCAAGGGACTGAGCAGGAAGAAGCTGAAACTGTGCACATGGAGGCTGGATCGTCTGCCCTGCAGAGCAGAGGCAACATTGCATCATGGGTGAAGGAGCTCATGGAAGGTATTGGGGTGAGCAGGGGGGAAGAAGATTTCTAATGCTGTCAGCTTGCAAGCAATATTAAACAGTCAATGCAATTTCCTCTTTGAATTTCTTTAGATATAGTGATGCTAAAGAAGGAAAAAAAGAAAAAAAAAAAAAGGGGGAAGGATGAAAGGAAGAAAACAGTGGTGTAAAATAACCAAAGTAGTCTACTCATCATTCAAAGAGCTTAAAAGATGGGAGCTTGCCCTAAAAAGCTGAAGATCCTGACAAGGAATGCTATAAAGAAATGTTTACTCCAGCAGTGAAGACATCCCCCAAAGCAGGCAGGAGCTGGCACTGCCGCAGTCTGCCGCAGACAGCTCTACAGCTCCAAAGCATTCGTGCTGGGGGAAGAGACGGACGTAACCGTTCTGTCAAGTGCAAGGCCCTTTCCTCAGATGCATCACCACAACATCTGACAAATGGTACCTCCAGGACAGCTGTCAGAGGCTGTCATCGATAGCATACAAGTAGCCAGTGTAATTCAGCATGACATTAACTGACATGGGGCAGCACGAGGTCCACAAACCACACTTCTTTAAATAAATAAAAAGCCAAAGAAAGCACAGTCTGGACAAGGAGGTGAACTGCAGCAGGCACATAAAAAGGCAGATGTTTATAGCACATGGCTAAGGAAAGGCCACATTCCTTCCTCCCATTGAACTGACACAAAAATTAATGGGAGATCTTTATAAGGACAGGCTATGGATAGAGGCACTAAAGGCATTTCTAATGACTTCAAGGCATTTGGAAATAAGCAACAGTAAAAAGAGGAAACTATAAAATACAGATGATGGACTGGCTGCAAAACTTAAAGGTAGCATTTCCTCGTGTTCTGAATATTGTTGCAAACCATGGAGAAACACTTCTGAAAAACAGCTGGAAAAGGCAGACATGGAGAGCAAAGTGAGCGTAAGAGGATAATGCCATCATAGCAGCGTGCACTGTAGTCTGAGCCACAGCTGACAACAGAACAGGACCAACCCAGAGAGACCAGCACCGGACACAACTACAGACAAAGCACAGCATAGTATCTGCCAACTCCAGCCACCAAAAGCATTTACCCACACCACCAACCTGTATCGTAAGGCAACTAAAACCACAGTTTTCCTCAAATAGCTCCAGTAGCTTTATGGCTGGGCTGCCTCTTGGGACCAGGCACTGCCAATAGCCTCCAAGGAGAAAGAACTCCCCGCTAGGCAGTGATAATCCTGCTGCCAAGACATTTTGGTAGGGCCTTTCATGTACACTAAAACCTGCAAATACTCCACTTTAGTGCTTTGGTAACATGCAGCAGACAGAAGGGGACAGTCCCCTGGGGAGACCATCCCATCCCCTCCCCATCCCACCGGTGCTACCACCTGCTGCAACACAAGAGTAACACTGAGCCCAAGGTTTCTTCAGTGTTCAGCTGCACCTCCTTTCAGCATAGCCACTTCTGATGCCTTTTGCCTGATCCCTTATCCTGTTTTTTCTTTAAACACTTCCCTCATACCCATTTCCACAACCAGCATGTACAGATCCGCCTCTGCTCGAATTGATGCCTTTTCCCAGAAGCTGGGCACTGCCAGAGTATAACATACACATGAAGCAGTAGTTCTCTGATAAGTATTTGACAGACTAAACGTTGCCTTGAGCTTCAGTTCTTCAACAGAGTTATGAAAATAACTTCCACTGGAATTTGCATTTCATGATAGCTTGCAGAGTGACTCCCTGCCCATTGAGGCTCCGCTTTGGAGTGCATCTGCGCTTGGCAGGTGACCCCTCTCACCCATCAGCTCTGTCTCCTGCTCTCATGGCACTGCAAACCAGGAGCTGAGACCAACTGCTCCAGCTGCCCTGCAGGGATGACCATCACAGAGAACAGGACAGGCTCCAAAGGGATACCAAGAACAGACCTTTGTGTCTACAGAGGCCACTTCTGATGTTCTGGAATTAAATATTACAGCACAACTGGAGTTTGTCCTAGAGGCCTGATGGAGTCATCCCCAATGACAGAGACTAGCAGAGAGCACAGATGCTGTACCTCCACCCACATGCTAACTGGAAGAAAGGAGAAGAAATATTATGATTTTTGTTTTGAGAGCTAAAAACACATTTAAGAACTTTATGAATCACCCAGAACAGCTACACACTTGTTTGACTTGGCAAGATATGATGCTTTCCACGCGACTTACTATCTCTGGACAAACAGACATCACAAAGTACCCAGCTTCTCTATTATGTGTTTTCTTCTTCCTCATCCCCAAGAAGAAATAAATGTTGTTCTTAGGTAGCAGTCACAGAGAATCAATTGAACCTGTTCATTGAGAAAATACTTTCAAAGAAACAACAGATTCCTTATGAGGAAGTCAGGAAGGATGCACTCAGGTACTATGCACCTTCTATGAACTGGATCCAAAAGCTCTCTAAAACTTCCTGTCTTTGAATGGTACAGCTTTTCAGAGGGAAGGAAAAAAAAAGAAATCCAGGTCCAATAATATTGCTAGTGGCAGTTTACCTTCGACTACTGAAGGAAAAAGAAAGAAAATCATTAAATGTATCTCTCACAAAGCCCATTTCACAAGCTAATGTCACTTTGCTTTGCTTTTAGTCAGAGATTAAGGTTAATCTCCAGAACTACAGGCGCACATGCAGACACAGTGGAAATATGCAAGTATCTCCACAGAGGAGGCACAGAGAAGAAAGCTCTTCACCAGAAATCTATTATTCTCATTAAAATGCATCAGCTGATTTACAATCCTGGTTGGATACTAAAGTACAGCTGGGAACAGGCAGAAGCTCTCAGCCCAGAACACAGCACCATGAAGGCATGATACAAATGACTGCGTGTGTCAGCATGTCCATCTGGGGGGGAGATATGGCTGCATACTTGAAGTGCTTGTCAAATACTAACCTAAACACACCTTGTTTCTGTCCATTATAAGATCTCTGACATGAGCCTGAATAAATACAGAAAGATCCGTTTGTGAAGATACAACCCTCATGGTGTCCTGCAGTACAAGCTCTCACTTCCCAAGCCCTCCACACGGCAGTGACTCCCTGAGGACGAACAGGAGCCCCCAGCAAGAGACTAAGTGACGCAGATAAAGGTATTGCCTCCCGAGATTGCTGTATGCTACACACAGCTTCCCCACACTGAGGGCAAATGGTTATCTGCCCCCATGCTAGCAGGAATAGCTGTGTCTTGCTGAAGACAATCAGCGAAGTCCAGGATTGCATCAGTGTATTTCTGCTTAAAGAGACTGGCAGCTTTACCCCAGGACAGGGCTTCACAGCAGCATCCTTGAAAAAGACTCCCTGTGAGATGCTGTTAATATGCTAGGCACCTGCTGGCAGTTTTATTGCAAGGTACTACAGGATGCTGCAGAAGATGAAAAAGAATATAAAATTTTAATTATTGCAATGAAAAAACTGTCCTGATGTCCTGTAACCCAGAGTCTGGGTTACAGTCCTCATGAATAAGAGAGGTGTAGGTTCAGAAAATGAATGGACTTGAAAGGGATGTGCCATAGGTCAGATATACATGGTGAAGAATACACTAAGGGGCAGTCACCTGCATCCCTCAATGCCACAAATTTGCCACGGTAGTTCAAAGCTTTGATGCCCTGCCCTTCAAAAGGTTTTTGGAGACCATCCTCAAAAATATCTCTCAACTGGTCTGGCTTCAGTTGTGCCCTAAACTATCCCATCACTTGATTCTGATGCTGCCACTGCTCTTCCGAGTCTTTTTTTCCTCCCTTATTTCTTTTCTTCCTCGGTTTTCTTTTCTAGGTTTTTGTCTGTGCTTCGCGAGAGTATGACTTTTCTGGTCAAAACTGACCTGGTATTTCACTGACATGTTGGTCTATTTGTGGTTATATTGCTGACAAAAACATGTACTACTACTTTTACGTTCCTTTACACTTGAATCTGCCCCTTGCAGACCCATTAGCACCTGCTGGAAAACTAGAAAATAATTGTTTAATACTGTAGAGTACTTCCCTATCCCCAGTCTTCTGCAAAGCTAGCTGTACTTCTGCAACACAACTACCTGGGTAGAAGCACACACACGGTACAGAAAATCCCCTCTGGGACTGCGTGAAAAAGACAATCTGGAAATATGTCAGCAAGGAAAGCCCGAGGACACTATTTTGTAAAATGTGTCTGAAAGCTACGGAAGGTCTGTCTTGTAGTCAAGACCTCATCATTAAAATTCAATCAAAGAAGGCAGCAGAACCTTCTAAATTAAAAGACTAAATAAAAGGAGATCAAGATAAATAGCAGATATCATCTGAGCCGGTCATAAGCATGAAAGTGCATCAATCTCCAAAAAAGTCGCTCAAGATTGATAACAGTCAAAGACAACATCTTGATAATCAGTTTTACAGTGATGGATTGAGGGAAAGCTTAATGAGTCAACTACAGGATTGGAATTTCATTAAAGAGTTTACCAGAGCTAGAAAAACCTGTAAAAACATAAGACAAAATCTGCCTTGTAAAATACAGGAGTGCATATATTTCTGTCCACATGGTGAATTATCACATACATTTGCGTCAGGAGTTTGACTGGAATCCACTGCAGAAAACAACCCACATCTCCCAGAGCTATATTATGCCTACTACTCTGCAATTTAGCAGTTGTGAGAGCTGATCTAACATAACATTAACTGTATTTTAATGTCTTCTGTGAGACTAAGACTCATTAGTCATCTTCTAAAGAGAAACACAAGCTGAAGTCACATGACATTGTGCCAAATTGTCAGGCGTATGGTGCTCACCGTTATCTTCGCACTAACCTTCAAGTCAGATTCTGCCAGCAAATGAAATCTGATGGGAGCATGCTTCACATGTGAAGCTGGGTTTTGGTTTCAAGCTAAAATAAAACCAGTTTCACCTTCCACATTAGCATGGCTGGTAAAAAACCACGTCATGTTTCTTGAGTTAAATCCTCATTTTATTTAAAGCAGCAAAGTTACTCTGGATTCAGCTGATCTGTATAAGATTTCACAGCCAAAATCAAGATCTTGATGCTAAAATTGCACCAGTAGAGAAGCATCCATGTCCATTAAAGTATACTTTCTCCTCTTTACATAATACACTGGTTGCACTCGTCCTCTTGAGGCTTTACTCCTCCACTGTTGATCCACTTGGCCATTTGCCCTACTTATCTGTGTAGTGTAACTCAAAATATATTGTGACATGCTGCTTCAGGAGCTAAAATGCTAACAAGGAGCTCAAAAATCCCAATTCCTAGGATGCTGCAACATAACAAGAGGGTCCCAAATTGGTTGTTTTTAAGTAAAACTTTAGCTTTAACTTTCATACTGAGAACAGGTAGTATTTCCCTGTTGTTAATTTGAATGCCATAAGCAACATGAATGCTAATATCACAGATACACAGTGATTATCAAACTCCCTAGGTGTTACAATAAGTCTGTTGCCAACAGCATTTTTTTCTCTGGAAGGCAAACTCATTCTGTAAGATTTTTTTCTTTTATGGCCGAAAGATTTTTCCTTATTACATTAAAAGTGTATAATAATGATCCAGTAACGTGAGCATTACGAACAAGAGCATAACCCTTTACACAAGCTATCTGTGCAAATTAATGACATCTGCAGAAACACCAGGAGAAAAGTTCAACTATCAAAATAGTTATACAGCCCGTGAGACTACCTACAGTGATAAAAAACCTTATTATCCCTTTTGTAGGATATCTATTTGTGAAAAATTTAGATTTTTCATTCCCTAAAAATGAATTATTAATAAGCACAAGCACATCCTTGCCAACGAAGTCTTGCCTGTGTAATCCATGAGGAGAAGCAACTCCACAAGGTGCTTCAACATGGTGTAAGCACTGATGGAAACAGGGCAGCAATTGTACCTGAAGCCACATACACTTCAAGCGCTTTACTGAAATAGATGTCCCAGATCTTGTAGTTTTCAATCCAAGTTCCTACCTCAGTGAGCACCGGGCAGAAAGCAGAAAGGCAGCAGCTTCCCACCTCAGCAGACAGCAACAGGCAGGGAGAGACCAAGCCCCGACCCAGCCAGGCAGACAACGCAATCAGGGCACCCCAGTAGATAGCCCGAGGCACTACTCAGTCCTAGGACAGAGACGTCCAGCTGGCACAGAAGGCAACCCCTTCCTCCAGGGACATTGGCCCAACCACGATGCCCAGTTTGCAAGGGGAAAGCTAACTCCATCCCCCAAACTGAATCTAGTCAGAACTAAATGCAAGCAAACATGAGCTACCTTCTCCAGAAGCCATGGCATTGCTGGGCAGCTTACCCTTTTTTCAGTTTCCATAAAGAAACACAATATTCTTGGAAGGAGTAGACACCTCTGTGCCCCTTTCAGGGTTCCCACTACCACCAGACCTGCCCAGAAGGTGCGTCCTAGCAAAGCATGTCAGAGCACTGGTGTGCAACTCTCCTGCAAGGGCACGGCAACTTCCTAAAAACTGTGATAAAATGAACATATCTAACAGATGCTGAAGTGAACACCTCTGTGGAAACCTAACTGGCAGACATTTGGGTCTTCCTAAGTGGATAATTGAGCACAAGACTATGCCAGTGATGTTACGGTAATGAAACAAAGAGGGAACTGGGATTTAAGGATTTCAAATAAGCCTGTCAAAAACATGTAACAATACTGTCATATCAATTTGCTGTCAAATACAGGTGTGCTGTGATAAAACCTCAGAGTTTTTAGTAGATAATATTATTGAAGCAGTAATTTAAGAACACCTTCTAGGTGATAAATTACAATAAATCAAACTTTAAAACTTGAAAGCATGCACCAGAAGACACACAGAGTATGATATGAGAAAGAAGTAAATTTAAACCATATTTCCAAGCTAGAATAAAGCAAATCCATTTGCGTTAAGACAGATAATGATCAAACCTATTTTTGTATGAAATCAATAAATCTTGCAAAGTTATAAGGAAAAACCTGCTAAATGCTTCTGTCCTTCACCCTCCTGTGTTTCCAGTGCAACCACAACCAAAGGTGATAAAGGAGTGCAAGGGGAATGCCCTCACAAGACACACTAGTCAGTAATGAGTGCTGCATAATGCAAAAAGGGGGCATTTTTAAGAGAAATGATTTTCCACAAGAAAAGTTAAAGTTCTGTGAACAGCATCATTTAATCAAAAAAGGAAAGTATCTTAGGAGGTGCCAAAATGCTGTCTGCTCTCCTGAAGGAAAACACCAGATTTTCATTTCAAAAGCATGGGGTGTTTTCATGAAAAGAATTTTGTTGTCTTCAAATTCATCCAAAAGTGAATATGTCTATCACTTAAGGCCCATAATCGACCTGTTTCTGTCCCCTAGCTCAGCAACAGGGTTGGAAAGAGAAATCTGAAGTCACAGCTTGGACCAGATGGGAAAAATGCCATCAGCCGACTTTACTGACAAGCACAAAACAATTTGGACAAGCACAACACATGGTACTTAAACTACCTAAACAGGATGCAACCAACCAGCAGGACAGTATCATGCCTGATATTGCTTTAGTGACGAAGAAAGGAAAACAATGATTGATTATTGGAATGGCAGCCAGTAGAGATCAGGGAATAAAATAAATGAAATCTCATCTAGATCAGCAGAAAGAAGATTTAGCAGCCTTCAGCAAAGGCCTTTCAGCAAGAGATGTTTTCTAAAACCAAATTACACCTTGTGCTCATAAATTACAAGGTTATTGTTCATATGTTTTCTTACTCCATCCATTTTGCAATTGGTGTTAATTTTAAATTCCGGAAGAAAAAAGAAAACACACATATGTACCCTCTCCCACTGTTCAGTGCATTCATAACTGCACAGGGTCTCTGCAACAGCCCTTGTAGTTACTTAAGTGGAGAAAAATAGCATGTATTTAATGTATTTTTAATACCTTTTAACACAGTTCAGCATGTGGAGTCCCGGATCCAGCAGGATGCGACCAGCCAGCACTCTGCTGAAAAGGAATCACTTACTGCTTTACTCGGGTGAATATTCTTCCAGCACAACAGGAGGACACGAGCTGCAGCCAGGCAGCTAACGCTCTGCTGCCCAGGGATCATAATCAGCAAAATGTTTCCTCTATTATATTTTACATAGGTTTTCTTACAGAGAAAGAGACAGAGAATATTGTATTTCTCTGCCTTTGATGAACCTCTTTTCCCAGCAATCATTTGCCTTGGGTTTTCCCTTTAGAATTTGGGTCATAAGAAGCTTTGCTGACTTAACTTTCCGGTGCAGTATATTTTCCTCCAAAAAGCAGAGTCCGAGAGCCAGGTCAGAATTAAGGCAGTACTCCTCTTCCTGCTCCGAGCTGGAACTGTTCCGCAAAGATGTGTAGGTACTCAATTTTTGTCAGGGCTTGTACTTAGAATGCACTGTCAGTTCTCATTTCTCACATTACCATCTCAAATGGGCAGAAAAGGACAACTAAACTGGCAATCAGCTTCCAAAAAGAGAAGGTCAAAATAGACTCTCTCACATGAAGAGCTGTTGGCTGTCATGAGAAGGCCATAATAGCTTCAGCCAGCAGAGCAGTATATTTAATGTGCTCGCTGGAGGACCTCGCACCTAGGCAGATCCGTCCCAGAGGTCTGAGCAAGAAAAACTTGTCGATGAAGATGTCCCCCAACAGCCCCAATCGCAGCCTGCTTCTGCATCGCTAAGTGATGCACAGAATCTCAGGCGAATACATCACTCACGTGAAGGATTTCTGTTGTTTTTCTTAAAACCACACCACAGCGCAGAACAATTACACACAGATGCCTGCTGAGCCAGCATTAAGGCCACCTTCTCTCAAATCTGGCTACAGGACACTCCCAAAGCTCATGTGCCACAGCAAACTGCACATAATAGCACCAAACAGCACTAAACACCTGGTGTGAACCACACCAGAGTATGGAGATACTCAAGACAGGTAACAGTTCCTCCTCATCTACACAAAAAACACAGATATGACATTCCTCCCTTGGCTTGAAGCACCCCCTTCAAAGAATAAGACACCCCTGTAATCAGAAGCCGAGCTTAAATTCAGCTGCTAAGTAAGAAATGCTGACATTCAGCGATTTGACATGAGAAAGGATTAAGTGGAAAATAACCCCTTCCTTGTTCCTGGCTAGAAAGCGTGCTATCAAAACAGATCTCTGCTTTGCCTGTTTACTGAGCACAGGATTAGCTGGTGCCCCGTGTTGTACCAAGCAGCATTTGGTCTAAATTTTCATAAGCTTAGTGTTGTCACAAACTTCATCACACATTAAAAGCCACTATCTGTATCTTTCTCCCCACCCAGAAGGTGAATTGATATTGAGGTGATGCCTTCTGCTGCTGCAACAAAATAAACCCCCAAAAACCAGGAGTAGATGGAAAACATAGTGCTTTTTATTGATTGTGATGTTTTCAGTTAACTAGGTTTTGCCTGTCACCATCCCCCCGCAGCACATGCGCACCGGGGGAAGTGCTGCACTACTTCAACCAGTAACTTTTAGGAAACAGAAAACTGTGTCTGTTTAATAGACATTTCCAATTTCTTACATCACCGTCAGTATCTGTTTTAGTCACTTGGCAGGTTTTCTGTAACTTCTCAGGCTCAAGCTGACTTTAAACCCATTTGCTAATGTCAATGTGACTTCAAGGTTTAATGATTCATTATCTTTTAGACCTAAGAGCAAGAGAATGTGTTAATTTTTTTCCCCCTGCATGGGCTTAGTGGTTTCATTCTGGTTTATTCCCTCTATGTATCATTAGAAAGAAGGGCTGATAAAAAAAGCCTTCTCCGTGAAACATACATAAAAGAGACTTCTATAGTTCAAAAAACTATTATAACTGCTCTACCTTTTATAACCTACAGAACTATTACAAGGGTAATGGCTCTCCATGCAAAACACCTTCTCCTTGAATACCAGACTATGAAAACTCACCGCTCTATCCTTAGATAAAATTCACATGCACAGATATACATTTTACATACACTAGAGAGTTTTGAGCCTTGTTCCTTCTCCTGCTTATTATTAAATGGTAAGAAAACCCACCCCATCAACACACCACCCTCGGAGCTGATTAGTCAGCACCCCATACTGCTCCTGGTGAGCCCTGCAACAATTTGTCTAAAAAGAATGCTTTTAGCCACAATCTAAGCAATGTCACAAATGCTAACAGCATCCCATGTATCCACAAAGCTCTTCCAGAGCTTGTTCTAGATCTGCGTATCTCAGTGGAGTTTGTGTTTCACCCAAAGGCCTTTACTGTGGCATCAAAGTCACAGTGGAGCATCAGGGACCTTCTTGCATGTCTTTCCTTGTACTCCGTAGGCACAGCAAACACTGAGCCACCTCTCTTATCAGCCATGCCAGGTCTGCCAAGCACAAGGGCGTGATGGATGCGTCACACAGGGGACAAAGCGCACAGAAGCAGGATCTCTGTTGTAGGAAGCATGGGTTGCCCTGCAGCCAGCTGGGCTCCCAGGGCCTCGGGCCCCCGGCTTTGCGAGCACAGAGCAGTGACAGCCCCGGGCACACATTTTGCGTGGACTAATCTTTTCAAGCGTAAGCAGGAAAGAGCTGCTATCTGAATATCCTCTGATAAATGTTGTTTCCAGATGCCCTGCCACAAGTCATCCTCACAAATAAAAGAAAGAAAAAAAGAACGACAGACAGAAAAAAAAAAAAGAAAAAATATATTTCTTCCTTCTTACGGTTTCCAGTGAGGATTGTTGCTGGCACATAGTCCAAACACAGGGCCAGGCAACTGTTCCAGGATTTCACTATATACGCACTGGAAGTTTACTAGTATTTGCTGTCTCTCCACAATTGCCAGCACCTGGGGAGGGAAAGAGGTTTGGAAGAATCCATTCAGAGTTTCCTTTCTTCCCCATCTTTCTGTTACATATGGGAAAAGGAAAAGTTATTCACAAAGAGAAGAATTAGAGGACAGCAGACGCTCTGGAAAAGTGACGAACTTGGTTGAGTTGGCACTAGTCAATCAACACTCTCCTGTAAAAGACCTCAGACCTCTCATGTTTCTCCACGGCCAAGAAAGCACCAGGAGTTGCAGGGGGAGAGTTTGGAGGGCTTTGGGTGGGCAGCCTGTCCCCACGGGGATAGGCCACAGCCAGCACTACCCACCCAGTGCCCCTCACAAGGGACCTGCTGCCTCCCACACCTGCAGAGAGCAGACATGGTGCTACATGGCACAAAAACACAGGGTATAGGTCAAGCCAGAGACATGCTGTTCTTCTAAAGGGATTATTTTCCAAAACCCTTTAACATCTGCTCCTTCATGAGCAACGTCTTTGGTGTCTTGGCAGCAAAAATACACCCACCATTAAGATGTCTGCAGTTTCCCCCTCAACATTTCAGCTTCTGCATGACTCAGGAGTTCGACAAGGTTTCTTCCTGCCACGGGAATCAAGATTAGGAACGGAATGGACCAGGAGCAAGTCAAGATAAACATTGGCCTGGGGCATTCAGGAAGGGAAGGAAGAAAGCATTTCAACCTAATCTTTCCTTACTGGAAGGGAATGTCCTGGTTTCAGCACAGGTAGGGAGGGACTTGGAGTAAACACTGGGCTGATATTTCATCAAACTGCAGTCACTCATTGCTTGTAGGAACTGAAAAGACAGCAAACAGCCAGCCCCAGATGACTGCCATCACTACCAGGGCTGAGTGCATCGCATGCCTCTGCTGGGGAAGAAACACTCTCACACAGAGACATTAACATGCAGAATATGCCACAGCTAAACGGCCTCATTCAGCCCAGAATGAAGAAGCAGTTTCACAGAATTTAATGACTGATTAATATTCATTTAATAATTCTTGCCTAAAACCGCAGTAAATTATTTCAAATTATACCATTTGGGAGACAGTAGACTCAATTCAACAGGATCACTGGGCTCAGACTGTCCAAGTCACTCCCTGGATTATTTGGTTCTTCCTTCCCTTGCCAGGTGACTGGCAGGTGTCTAACTTGCCTTTCTCTGTTTATGTCTGCCTTTTTCTCTCTTTTTCTTGTTTCTTTCTTTTTTTCCATGTTTGTTTTTAAAATACATGCAGCTCTAACAGGACACGTAGAACTGCTACCTGACTGAGGCAATGGCCCTACTGCTCTCACAAACCTTTGGAGACAGCAGGCTGCTGCAAACCAAGAAGGACAAACCATGCTTGATCTGCTGCCAGCAGACACCAAAGGGAGCAGTCAGGAGAGCATGCAGGGTAGAAAACAGTTCTGAGCTAGCAAGCAGAGCAGCTTGGGTCTGCTCATGCTCTGTAGGAAGACTCAGATTTTAAATGGTGACTTTTTAAAAATGCAAAACCAGAACAAAAATTAGAGAAGCCTGGTGGGTCCCTAAGTGCCCACCACTCTGCAGTCTTAGCACCAAAACCCACACCCACCAGCCCACAAGAAAGTCAAGGGAAGAGCAATCAAGGGAGAAGAACAAAGAAATAAAATCCAAGTTATATTAGCTTCCAACCTGTCTTTGGAGAGATGGGTCAGTGCATTGTGCAAGGCAGGAAAGTCACGCTCTTTCACAACAAACCCACAGAGCAGCGACCCCCAGCACAGTCTACTTCATCTAGAGCACACATCAAGCCCCAGCACCCCACGCAAACCGCAGCATAGACACAACAAAGGGGTGTCCAACACAGCATCTCTGGAAGCTCAGGATCCACAACACTACAAACACAGTGTAGGCACAGCAATATGATTTTTTGCAGCTATAGAGGCCTCAAACCCAAAATCTCACCCTCCCACTCAAGCAAAGTCCAGAGAAGAGCTCAGGCACCGAGCAGTCTGCTCCCACCTCTGCCTCCAAATGGAAGAAAGCTGTCAAGATGCAAAAGCAGTGGTGCAGGAGCCCCTCAAGCCCCAGCGAACATTATTCCCTCTCCTGTTCTCCCCACGACCCCCAAGAGCACAGACAGCACCACCTTTTTCTTGCTGTACTATGCTCTGGCAGCATGCTGCCCCTTACCCAGAGGCAACCTCCCTTCCCATTCCCAGAGCCTGGCACTCAGCCGGCTGGCGCCTTCACCTGAAGCTCCTTCAACATACCTGCAGCTGGACAACTACAATTCTTCCCTTTTCAATTTCAATTTTTATTGATTTTTGAGGCCCTCATTTCTAAGATGTATGGTATCATTGGATTATACTGTTTAGCAATTTATTTTTGTCCCTCTTTATGCATTGGATTGATTCTTTTTTCCACTGAGTCTCAAAAAAAAGATGCTGCCACTGTTGTTATTTGGCTATCATAACAGCTCACGTAGCCCTGAACTATTAGGCAATGCTGCTCCAAGAAATTTTGTGCTGAGGCAATTTGGAGACTAAATCAAGTTTTATCACTGAATGAGGTTAGTGGATATTAATGGGAAGGCAGGAGTTTGCACTGAATCATTAATGTGGATAAATGGTGAGTGCCTGTTTAATACTTTACACAGCGAGTGCTAGTAATGCCAGAAAATGGTGGGGAAATATTGCAAGTTGTATTTAAACACAGCAGAGAAGGAGGCCTAATTTGACCTGTTCTGGTACATTAGCTGTGACTACATAGCGGGACCCTCCGTTAGCCTGAGCCATCTCTCCATGCCACCCTGCTGTATTTCAGTGCCTTGGTCTCCAGGACTCCACTTTCAGGGATGTTTATGAGTTTCTATACCTGAACTAGAGAAACACAACTGCAGCTGGGACAATATATATTTGAAGGAAATTGCTGCAAACAAACATTTCCAGAAACTTGAAATGTAGAATCATTTTTCAAGCAGCGAAAATTAACTTACAAAAGAAATAAAAATTAGAGCAAAGTGTGACTGCTAGAACCTGGCCACCAATTAAATGCAAAATGTTTTCCGTACAGGCTCATGCATACACCCAGTAGGTTGTTCAGAAGTGCTCAGAGCTACTGCGACCTTCATATACTGAGCAAGAAGCAACTCTCTGGGACATATGGCCTGAAGTGCCAGTCTAATATCCAACACCTTCAGAAGCCTCTCTGTGAGCGAATGCATGGAAAAAGTAAAGCTAGAGAGAGATGGACCAAGCCAGGGCATAGTTCTGCAGCTATTTTAACTGGCCAGACCAATGCAATGCACAGAGCATTCATATATCGTACTTACAGAAACCAATTCAGTAAGAGGCGAGTCATCTGTCTGCGCTGGGGTGCGCACTGCAGCTCTGATGCTGTCAGAGTTTACAACAGAAGTCCTGCAGCAACAGGCGCTTTCACTGCCAAGCAACTGTCAGCCCAATTATTCCAAGGTAATTCACACTAAGCAAGCAAAGTGAAGGTACATTATCAGCAGCAGACACAGGTCTGAGGTCACCTACTACAGCAAGAAACATGCAGTCTCTGTACACAGAAGAGAGCTGCAAAGAGATGATGGGATTATAGAGGAAAATGAAAGTGTGCCTACTGCTAGCAAAAGTAACATAGTATTCTCTGTTTCCCAAGCAAAAGCAACTGCTCAAAGCTTACATTAGTCCCCTGTAACAGTAAGAATGAAGCTCAGCAGTACTCACCAGCTGAAGAGACAGAGACCACAGCCAGTTATAAAGCAGCATCTGCTAGGCAGCTCTCACACATATAAAAAAAACAAGCCCTGGAAAAGCAAACTAAGAAAAAAGGCTCCAAGAACAAGGGAGCCCTGCAGTGGAAGAGTTAAAAAAGGACTGGCAAGTCAAAGAGGTGCTGTGTGAATAGGGATGACCCATGCTGTTAGAAGAGCTTAGGTTCCCTTTCAAGCAAGTGAAAAGAGCCCCCCAGCCCAGCAGGAGCTGAGCACAGGACTGTTTATCACAATAAAATACTGGCTACAGGTGAGCTGGGTGTTATCTGCCCTTCCCTGAACACAGCTGACAAATAAGCAGCTGATAATTAGCTGATAAAATGGCTCTCTGTATCAGAGACCATTTGCTTCCTGTAGAAACCTCTGGGGGAGCAATGAGTGCTCTATTTTTTAATGTCCCCAGCACCGTCTTTTCTAGGCTGTGTTTCCAATGAAGTGCAATGTCACTAGTTTCTATGCTAGGTTTTAGGGTTTCTAAAATTCTTTTACTGCTGCCTCCTATGCCTTACTAGGACATAGCAAACCTCAGATGCCTCCTGATCTCACCTGAATGCAGCTGGTGAGGTTCCTACAGGCAAGGCAGGCCAGTGCTGCACTTGGTTTCCAATGCACAGTTTTCAAACCAATCTTCTGAGCACAACAGAAACGCTCTGCAATATTTAGTATTCATTAGCCTAAGTGAGCATCAGTAAAGCAATTAGTGTGAAGCTGATACAGCAGTGGTTTGGGGGCTGCTCTTGAGGACAGAGACTTAGTCTGTCACAATTGCAACTGGAATTTCAGAACTTCTGAGCTGGCAAATCTACCAAAAAAGACATGTGGTGAACAGGCTTTCAGAGATACACAGGCTAACATGTGATGCTGTTGTTTGATTATCCTCTAGGAAGTCATCCATATCTGGGAATGAGGAAGTGTGGGCTGGATGAGTGGTCGGTGAAGTGGATAGAGAACTGGCTGAATGGCAGAACTCAGAGGGTTGTCATCAGTGGCGCTGAGTCTAGTTGGAGGCTGGTGACAAGTGGTGTCCCTCAGGGGTCAGTACTGGGCC
>Ga0181612_161369_pt1 | contig 27830 bp, 15 predicted proteins | sample HoacroProtozoa21_FD_119630 | JGI IMG/M metagenome (GOLD analysis project Ga0181612, IMG submission 119630) | Hoatzin crop microbial communities from Cojedes, Venezuel. Combined Assembly of Gp0051906, Gp0051904, Gp0051908
AGCAAGGAACGCATCGTGCTCAACCTGGTGGACTACCAGAGCAAGTACACCACCGTGAACGAGCGCAACCAGTACATCAACAAGCTGCGCATGAGCCAGCCCACCGACAAGGACAGCCGCCTGATGGCAGGCATGTTGAAGTTGGGCGACAACAACTTTGACTTCTACCGCGTGGACGACAAGGGCAATGAGGTGAAGATTGCCACGCTCAACCTCAACACCACAGGTGGCGCCGTCGTGCCCAGCCTGAGCGCTCCCACGGGCAACATCAACATGGGCAGCGAGAAGACCATCGAGGTAACCGTCAAGGGTGACAACCTGACCCAGGACCTCACAATCTCCACCACGGGTGACTTCACCGTATCGCCCACCACCGTCACCGCCGCACAGGCCAACGCGGGCTACACCGTGACCGTGACCTACACGGGCAGCGACGAGACCGCCACTGGCACCCTCACCGTGACCAGCAGCGAGGCAACCACCAATGCCACCATCAACTACAGCAGCGGCACCACTCCCGGCGGCGGCGATGGCGACGTGATTGCCAGCCTGGACTTTGCTGACTACGCTTCCTCGTCGGGTTATTCGGATCTCTCCTTAACCGCACCCTGGGCAACAACGGGTACACGTATTTACGAGGACGGATCGGCTTACATCAAGAATGGTTGCAACATCACCTATACCGTCCCCGAGGGCTATAGCAACACCACCATCACCGTTGCCATTACCACTTACAATGGAAGCAATGGCTCGGGAACCATGATTGTAAATAATGAGAGCAAGAGCATTGCCAAGGGCTCTACCGCCTACTGGGTACTCACCGTGAGCACCGGCGATGTGATCACCATCAAGGGCAACGGCATATCACCCGACCTGGCCAGCATCGTCATCTACAGTGGCGACGTGTCGTCGTCGATGAAGGCTCCGCGCCGCATGACGGGTAGCATCACCATCACGCCCTCGCTCATCTACTACACCAACGGCGAGGATCCGCAGAACTACCTGTATCAGGAGGCTGCTCCCACGCTCAACTTCACGACCCGCACCTACAGTGCCACCGACACCGTGGACCTGTATCGCATCGTGAACGGCATCTGGGACCAGTTCTACGCTGTGACCGCCACCAACGAGCATTCAAGCTACTACAGGTACTACGTGGCCTTTGAGAGCGACGCTTACACCACGGCCAGCATCGAGGCAGGTGACACCCTGCGCAGCAACACCGTGGCAGTGCCTGTTTACAAGACCGACATCGACGTGTTTGCTCCCTACACCAAGGACGAGGCTGACGCCGACACCGACCATGCCCTGACGGCCCAGGTAACCAACGCCCAGCACGACGTGCTGTTCAAGCGTCCCAACGCCATCACGCGCTACGACGTGTTCCACACCGACGCTCCGACGGCCGATACCAACTGGGCAACGGGCGACAAGGGAGACAACCGCGTCACCTACGCCAACCACGACGTGACCAGCATGGGCTACTGGCCCTATCTGCTCAACATCGCCGACTGGTTGCAGCACACCTTTGTATCCTATGTGGTCAACGACTCCCAGCTGCAAGGCATGTGGACCACCATGGTCGATAACGATGAGGTCGTGAACAGCGACACCCACTATGTGCCCGTCACCGTGGCCGATGCCGTCATCAACAATGTGACTGGAACTACCGACAACACCTATGGCGCTCCCATCGAGATTAGCCCGCTGGGCACCATCGGGATGAACGTGGAGTACAGCGTCACCGATGCCAAGACCGATGGCGACAACACCTATCAGGCTCGCATCGACCAGGTGACCGTCAGGGGCACCGCTCCGTCACACGTCACTATCGATGGCTATGACTACGAGTGCTACATGCTGCGTGCATGGCGCATCATCGACGAGCCTTACGTCATCGGCGAGGGCGTGCAAAGCAAGAAAGAAGAGTTGCTGTTCACCGTCGAGACCGATGGCAAGACGTGTGAGCACACCTATGGCAAGAAAGTATGGGATACCAGCAAGGAAGGCGAGAGCCTGGACAATAACTATACCTACTACATCGCCAATGGCAGCGACGTGAACTTCATCGGCAGGTTCTACTACAGGCGCGTGCTCAGCAACGACGAGAGCAGCAATGCTCCCCGCCGGGCCAACTCGACCGTTAGCAGGAACACGACCAACACCTTGTACTATGTCATGCAGACTACTGCCAATCCCAACGAGCCCACGGGCGTGGTTGAGCTGCAAGGCAACAAGGCTGCGGTGGGCGTCACCTACTACAACGTGCAGGGCATGCAGTCCAGCACTCCGTTTGAGGGTGTCAACATCGTTGTTACACGATACAACGACGGCAGCACCACCACAACCAAGGTCGTGAAATGATAAGTAGTAAATCAGAAAACACAATAAATAAAGTAAGATGAGAGACAAGATAGATAAAGGTTAATAAGAAAAGGTTAACACTATAAATAAATCTCTTTAACATTTTGCATTCCGTGGATGGGTGCGCCGGGAGGCGCGCCCATCCTTTTTAATTTCCTATGGGTGTGGCATCTTGCTGACCAATCATGCCGCGATTTTGCCCAATTGAAGAAATAGTTGTACCTTTGCACCCACAATAATGAACCAAAACGAGGAGACAAGACAATGAACGTACTGGAATTGAGCGAACAAGAGATTATCCGCCGCAACAGTCTGGAGCAACTCAAGGCTCTGGGCATCAACCCCTATCCCGCCGACGAGTATGTGGTGAACGCCTACAGCGACGACATCAAGGCGCAGTTTGACGAGAACGCCTCCCAGCCGCGCCAGGTGAGCATCGCTGGCAGGATGATGAACCGCCGCATCATGGGCAAGGCTTCTTTCTTTGAACTGCAGGACTCGCATGGCCGCATCCAGGTGTATGTGAGCCGTGATGACCTGTGCCCTGGTGAGGACAAGGAGATGTATAACACGGTGTTCAAGAAACTGCTCGACATGGGGGACATCGTTGGCGTGCAGGGATTTGTGTTCCGCACCCAGATGGGCGAGATTTCGGTTCACGCTCAGTCGCTCACGCTGCTCAGCAAGTCGCTGCGACCCCTGCCGGTGGTCAAGGTGAAGGACGGGGTGACCTATGACGCCTTTGAGGACCCCGAGATGCGCTATCGACAGCGATATGTGGATCTGATTGTCAACGAGGGGGTCAAGGACACCTTCATCAAGCGTGCCACCGTCATCAAGACGATGCGCCAGGTGCTGGACGATGCGGGATATACCGAGGTGGAAACCCCGACGCTGCAAAGCATCCCCGGCGGCGCAACGGCAAGGCCGTTCATCACCCACTTCAACGCGCTCAACATCCAGATGTACATGCGCATCGCCACCGAGCTCTACCTCAAGCGCCTGATTGTCGGCGGCTTTGAGGGCGTGTACGAGATTGGAAAGAACTTCCGCAACGAGGGCATGGACCGCAACCACAATCCTGAGTTCACCTGCCTGGAATTGTATGTGCAGTACAAGGACTACAACTGGATGATGTCGTTCACCGAGCATCTGCTCGAGACCATCTGCACAGCGGTCAACGGTAAGCCCGAGACCGAAATCGACGGCAAGACCATCAGCTTCAAGGCTCCCTATCGCCGACTGCCCATCCTGGAAGCCATCAAGGAGAAGACGGGGCACGACCTGGAGGGCATGAGCGAGGACCAAATCCGCGACGTGTGTCGCCAGCTGGGGCTTGAAATCGATGACACCATGGGCAAGGGCAAGCTGATTGACGAAATCTTTGGCGAGTTCTGTGAGGGCACGTTCATACAGCCCACGTTCATCATCGACTATCCTGTCGAGATGTCACCGCTGACCAAGATGCACCGCAGCAAGCCTGGCCTGACCGAGAGATTTGAGCTCATGGTCAATGGCAAGGAACTGGCCAACGCCTACAGCGAGCTCAACGACCCCATCGACCAGGAGGAGCGCTTCAAGGAACAGATGCGTCTGGCGGACAAGGGCGACGACGAGGCGATGATTATCGACCAGGACTTCTTGCGTGCCCTGCAATATGGCATGCCGCCCACCAGCGGCATCGGCATTGGCATCGACCGTCTGGTGATGCTCATGACGGGCCACAGCTACATCCAGGATGTGCTGCTGTTCCCGCAGATGCGTCCCGAGAAGGTCGCGCCGCGCGACAAGGAAGAGGCCTACACCGCCCTGGGCATACCACAGCAGTGGGTGGCTCCATTGCAAAAGGCTGGCGTGCTCACCATCGAGGCTCTGGCTCACATCGAGCGTCCCGGCAAGTTGATGCAGGATTTGCTCGACATCAACAAGAAGTATAAGTTGGGCTACAAGGTCCCCACTGTGGATGAAATCCAGGCATGGGTGACCGCCGCCCAACAGTGACCCCATCACTTGAGGTTGCGTCGATTGCAACCAAGCAATCACCCAAACAGCAAACCGCTGGAATTGCAATTCAGCCTATTGGTGCTATAATCAGCCACCAGCAGGCTGAATTGCAGTCGTTCCAATCCTTGACAAAGGCACTGCTTCGAGATTTTTATAAACGACACCATGTACAATCGAATGCCACAGGACAATCATAAACATTGCCAGCGCACGCAGAATTTCGAAATTAGGCAAGCGATTAGTATAGTTTCAGCAGTGGATTTTGTTTTTCTCATGTCAGTTTCGGTGCCATGCTATATGTCCCCTAAAAACTGGCTCCAGATATGAGATTGTTGTTGGTGAAAAGGAAGGCGTGGGACATTGTTACTGCTTTTCTGCTTAGAGGCATCGCCAAACTATAAACAATCCAACCTCACGCGATGCCGATATGCTGAACCCGCCCGTGTGGTTGGGTAACGGCATGCATGAAGCGTTCGTGACTGCTTTGATTCTGTATGGTTGAAAATTGGAGATTTCTAAGCAAGAACCGAAGCAAAACGCTTTCAATAAAATATGTCATCTGGCATGTAATGCAAGACTACACATCAGAATTGTCGCAAAATTACTAAATTTCATCGCGCATGGCAACAAAAAACGCAAATTTTCTTGCCACGCAACGATGAGAAACGTGGCATTTGATATTTGTCCACCCTTGCCCTCCCTGGTAGCGGTCGGTGTAGGGTGTCCGCCTCGAGACGGAACGTGAAGGAAACGTCTGACAGGTGTTTACCATCACAAGCCCCTCATCCTGCAAAAAAAAACGCCATTTGCATTTTTTAAGAAGTTTTTTTAATGTTATTTAAAAACTTTTTGAGCGTTGTTTCGCTTTTAATTTATATCTTTGACGTTTGATTAGGTGGATTATGCGCATTTGTTGCGATTTAACCCGCTGTTTATGAGTGTATAAGCGAGAAAACAAACAAAATAGATACACAATATGTTGAAGAAAGGATTCCTCACAATGATGTTGCTGGCTGTTGTTGCCATGTGCGCCAATGCCGGCACGTGGAAGTTGCATGACTACTTTGTCACGGCCAATATCCAGAACATTTTTGACACCAGCGACAAGGTTTACTATGTGAACAGTAACCGTCTGTTTGTGTTTGATAAAGCGACCACGACGACCCAGTCCTACAGCAGCCAGAACTATCTGTCCGACGACCTGGTCGATCAGATTTACTATGACTGTGACAAGCAGTTGCTGTTCGTTGCCTATACCAACTCTAATATTGACGTGATTGACGCTAATGGCAAGGTGACGAATATCAGCAGTTTAAAGGATGCGACAATGCATGTGTATGACTACAGTGTGTCGTCGGGTGTGGTGTCGTCCTATTCTGGCAAGGAAATTAACGACATCACCTTCACCGATGGTCTTGCCTACGTGGCCACTGGCTTTGGTTATCTGATTATCGATGAGTCGACCCTCAAGGTGACCAAGACCTACAATCTGGATACCAGCATCAATTCGGCTGCCCGTGTCGGTGACCTGATGGTGCTGCTCACCGCCAGCAAGTGCTACTATGGCTCTCCCGACAGTTCGTCTCCACTGAGCGAGTACGCCTCGACCAGCGGCACGTTCACCAACGCCAAGATGTTCCCCTTCGGCGACAGCAAGGTGTTCGTGATAGCCAATACGATTTATATGTATGACTTCAGCTCTGGCACTCCAGCAGTCACCACTGTGTACACAACTGGTCATCAAGTAGCGAGTATTCAGTCAACCCCTACAGGTTTCATTGTGAATTATGCAGTAGCGCGATTTTCTGTGACTATTGATAGTACTGGAACAACGATGAATGGATCTATGTCTGGTCTTGCTAGTTCCAACCCTGATGGCGATGGGACAATTTGGTTGCTAGATGGCAATGGATTACATATCAGGTATAGTACTACATACTATAATGGCAATGTGATAACGACCGATGAGCCATACTGGTTGAAATACAATGCAGCTATGGGAAAATTGTATGTCGGTAATACAGGTCCTAACTCTCGTACAACAGAGGCTCAGAATAATGCGAATATCATTAATACCTACGACGGGACAACTTGGGCAAATGCAACGGCTTTTGCTGCTCAGGGTTCTGGTTATGAATTTTCGATAAATCCTTTAGAGCCTACGACTTATGTGCGTGCCTCATGGTCAAGTGGTGTTAAAAAGGTGACTAATGACAAGCTGGTGATGACTTACACGTCGAGCAACTCGCCGATTACCACTTACAAGCCGTCGCCCATCTTTGACAAGTATGGTAACCTGTGGGTTGTGTCGTCCTATGGCAAGAGTGCGTCGCCAGCGGTGGTGTTGCCTGCCGCCAAGGTTGCCAATACGTCGGTTTCGACTTCTGACTGGTTCATTCCCAGTGGTTTGCTGGACTTGAACACGGGGACCATGAAGCGTTCACGCTTTGTGATTTCAAACAAGAATAACTACAAGGTTTACACTGACTGTGACTTGAATGATTCGGAGAGTGGCCAAATCTTTGTTTGGGACAACGGCAACGAGGATCCCACTGTTGATACCTACAAGTTGGCAAACATCACGTCATTTGTGGACCAGAACAATCAGTCGATTGCTTGGACCTATCTCACTCACCTGGAGGCTGACAAGGATGGCAACATCTGGGTGGGTCACACTTCGGGTCTGTTCATGTTTGACCCTGATGGGGCATTTGATGTCACTCCCAAGGCGACGCGTCCCTATGTGTCCAACTTCAGTGAGGGTCAGGGTTATCTGGTTGACGGTTACACGGTTTATGACATCGGTGTGGACCGCAACAACAACAAGTGGATTGCGACGAGTGACAATGGTCTGTACTATGTGTCCGCCGATGGCACCGAGGTTTATAACCACTTCACGACGTCCAACAGTGACATTCCCAGCGATGTGGTTTACAGTGTTGAGTGCGACACTGTTAACGACCGTGTGTATGTTTACACGTTGGGTGGTTTTGCCGAGTACATTGCCGATGGCGATGCTGCTGCGCTCAACTTTGACGACGTGTATGCCTTCCCCAATCCTGTTGAGCCTGACTTCACGGGCTTGATTAAGATACGTGGCCTGATGGAGAACTCCTATGTCACCATCACCGACCGTGACGGCACCGTGGTGGCCCAGCTGGGTCCCGTGATGGGTAGTGCGTTGTGGGACGGCAGCGACAGCACTGGCGAGCGTCTGCCGACTGGCATCTACAACATTTATGCAGCCCAGGGTGCCCAGCCTGATGTGACGGGTACGCCTCAGGCGCGTGTGATGATTATCAAGTAACGACCTGCATTCACCACAGGGGCCACGCTCGTTGACAAGCGATTGGCCCCTGTTTTTGTTTATCAGCAATCGGCATGGATATCAATTCGGTTGAGTTCTACACGTTGGCGTTTGTGGTTGCGATGGCGCTGGTGGGGTGGCTGGTGGGGCGGCGAGAGCGTCGGCAGCCCAGCACCTTTATCGTGCCGCTAGACGTGCAGGCCGATGACGCTGGTGGTCATGGCGATGGCCTGGGCTTGCAGGTGCATGCCGATGGCAGTGTGGTGGTGGTGCGTGGCGGGTTGATGTTGGCTGACGGCGAGACGGTGCATCTGGTCATCAATGTCGCCGATGGCCGTTGTGACATTGTGGAGAAGAAGGGCATCAAGCGTCGGGGCGTGCCACGTCTCATGCAGGGCAGCGCACGTGTTGTCTGTCTGCCTGCAAGGGAGCAGTGGCAGGTGCGATATGACAGTGAGGTAACGAGCCGCTGGGCGACCTTCAGGCTGGACAACACGCACCCTGGCACACTGGAGGTGGATATGCGCTATTGAGGATGGGCCATCGTGGTGCACGACGGATGGCCCTGTCGCTATCATGCAGTGACTGTCACAAGCTCATCGCGGCAGGCTAAGCAAAAAATAGCCTCGGTTTGGCCTGTGTGACATCTTTGTGTGTTCAACAGTGAGGGGGTCACCGCTTTGCTCATCACCCATCATCCCATTCCTCGTCATCGTCAAGTTCGGGTAACAGATATTCTGTAATTATTATCCGTTCGACCCAGGTGAGGCATCGAAATGGTATAAAGTTGCGATTTCTGGTGGCAACATATAGCTTGCTCAAGTGTTCATAGCATCCGATTACCGTTTCATTGTTGTACGTGATGTCCATCTGGCGGCACAGATCGCCAATTTCCATGTAGCTGCCATGTGAAGCAATGATGATGGCCTCTTCCATAAAACTGTTTAATGCACACAGCTGATTAATAAAGTCTTGACAGAATTCTCTTGTCCTCATGTTGTTGCTTATAGACTGTTGGCCGTTCCCCAAGCCAATAAAAACAAATAAAAGCGTGGGAACTATTGTCTTGTCGTAGTCTTGAGGCCGACCAAAGCCCATTACGATACGACACACAACAGCCCCACGCCTGTGGAAATATCTAAGCCGCCTGACGGATTGATAGCTCCATGCCATGGTGCCATTGCCAGTCATCTATCGTAAATGAAAATCTGGTCGTTTCAAGACTAGATGCTGACTAATAACGCCTTTTGTTTGTTTGCAAGCCCTGCGGGTTGCATTTCAATGATGCCTCTGCATCATAGCGCAAAATTACATAGAAATATCGGTATGTCAAAAAATGAATTGTGTTTTTTGCGATTGTCAAGAAATCAAGATTGCGATGTATTGGTAATAGTTTTGGATAAAATCATCTTTAATAAGTATTTTTATTGATTTTGAGGGCGTAAAGGATTGCAAAAAACGGTAACCCCGAATTATCCGATTTCCAATGGGTGGCGTTAACGCGATGTTCGCGGTGTCATGTGAGATAGAATTGTTGACTTTAACTTGATGGGGAAATGTGAATTGATTTTGTTGAAAAGATTTAATTTAATTAGAATAATATTTTTAATTAAATATGCTTAATTACTTCATTCTAATTAAATTACGATGTAAATTTGCAATAATTTAATTACCTTTCTTTAAACGATTATGGCAGAGCGAAAAGTCGTCTTACTGATGATTGATGAGCGATTTGAGTTTTTCGGATCACCAGCGTCTATGTTTTACAAGTACAGCAAGGAGCGTCTGGGCATATCCCAACAGTCTCTGAACAATTACTTTAGTAAGATACCCCAAGGAGAGCCGTTAGTCTATAAAAATCGAGTATGCACAATCATCAAGGCCCCCATATTCGTCAAGCCAACCACTCGAGGAAGAAAAAAACAAGTAACTGGATAATAATAAATCACTAACATTATGGCTTTAATTGAGATAAAGAACGGACTGTATGACTATGCTGAGGATTGTGGTATGAAACCCAGAAATTCCAGACCAGTTAATGGGAATCAACTACCAGATCGCATATGCGTTAATGAAGCACAAGCAGGATATGGTTTTAATGCAATTGTCCGGGATAACGCTAATGTTGATAATAATCAAAATGGTACTCCATATTTTGGTTTTATTTGCCCTGAAGAGGAAACCTCAGGCCAATATAGTGACTTATCTTTGGTCTTTTTCCCACTTGAGAATGAGAATCATGATTTGTGTATTGTTGTCTCACTGTGCCTTGGAAGCCAGGGGTTGAAGAATGACATACAAGAAGCCACCTTGCCAGGAACGCGTAGGTTGTTTATGCGATTGCATGAAGCGCAAAACGAGCAAGAATTAAATTTCTTTATCAAAAATGATTTTTCATCGCAGGATACTGTTCTTAAAGGATTATTTGATGAACTTGCGAATAATGGATATGTCATTGGAAATCTAAGGAACCGTTATGGAAAATATATGCAGGTAAATTCATATGTTGTATTTCCTGATGGTAATATGAACGAAGTCGCGATGAATCGTCTGAAGTCGTGGATTGCAGTGTATGCGAAATTTCGTTCATGGCCTCATAATGGAAATGAGCGGAATAGTGTTTATATTTATTACCCCAATCCACAAAATCGAAATATGTCCATAGATGAAATCAGGAACATATTAGATCATGATCACTATATCGTTCTTCAAGGTGCTCCTGGCACAGGAAAAACATATACTGCACAAAAAATCGCTAATAAAGATGAGTCTAAAGATAAAAATAAAAAATTATTTAAGCGTGAGAATGTCTTTTTCACTCAATTTCATGGAGAAACAAGTTATTCTGATTTTGTGTGGGGGATTCGTCCTAAACTAAATGCTGATTCTTTACAATATGAAGCGCAAGATGGAGTTTTGCTAAAAGCTATAAAAGCCGCAGAAAAAGCTAAAGAGGCCGCACAAAACCCCGTCGAAGCAGAAAGAGTGCTATTAATAATTGATGAGATCAATCGCGCTAATTTATCGAATGTTTTAGGTCCTGTCTTCTTTTTGTTTGAAAATAGTAGATTGAAGGATAAGAAGAAGGATGATAAGAAGAAGGATGAAGTGGTCCTTCGAATGGGAATTGAAATTGGTGGTGAAACGTTTTATGAGCTGCCCAACAATCTGTATGTCATTGCAACGATGAACACGGCCGATAGAAGTCTTGCCGTTGTCGATTTTGCATTGAGAAGAAGGTTTACTTGGATAACACTGAGGCCTCATGTGTTAAAATTTAAAGAAGAAGAAGGCAGAACGTTTCATGATGGTGATTTCCAGGAGATTAGTGATATATTTGAGCGTTATGCAACAGATGATGAGTTGAACCTGCAACCAGGCCATTCTTATTTTATTACTGATAATGGTGGTAACGCGGATGAACTAATGAGACAGCGGTTACAGTATGAGTTAATGCCACTGATAAAAGAATATTTGGCCGAAGGTTATCTGAGCGATGCAAAAGATGAATTTAGTAATTACTTTTTCAATCGATTGCATGTGTTCATGTATGAATAGTAATGGGGAAGAAGAAAGCGATGACACGTAGCCTGAAAATATTTTCAACGGCAGTAATGCCATTTGATAAATTGAAATTTTCTTGGAACCTTAGAGAAAGGCGCTACGGTGCTGAAAGTATATCTCAATTTATCTCCAGGAACTCTCATTCGTTAGAATTCCTGGAGATAAACGGTTCGTGTGAACAGAGGTTATATGGCTGTCCTCAATTGAAGTTAACAACATCGCGTTATGTGGGTTGTGTCCCAATATTTTCACCAGAGAACGGTGTGTTGTTGGGTAGCCTGACTGTAGAAGGTCGTTTTGGTGAAGACATATCAGAATTGATGTCAATTGTTGGTGAATATGTCCCACCAGTTTTTAATGAGGAACTTGAATTGAAGGGAAATTTCATTAAACCCCCTCTGTATTTTGAGTGTCAGCATTTTATTGATCAATATCTTGAGGCGCGACGATACAAATGGCGTAAATTTGACAACATTTGCAAGATAGAACATCAACCTGCATCGTCAACTCAATGGGACAGGTATTCAATCCTCAGTGTGGATCCCGCTAACACATTTAAATATCCAAATAAAAGCAATGTTTTAACGCGCGATCACCCGGAGTGGAATCAATTGAATTATGTGCTTGACCTCTGTATAACCGAGATTATGTCATCGAGCACCCCTGTTCGCTCCAAATCGGCTTATCGTAATAAAATCAATTTATTATCAAATTCATACGATAAGTTAAAGATACAGCGGGTATCACAAATTAGAACCCACCATTCAGACCCTGTTGTTATCAAGTCCCTCAAGAAAACGGCTAATAATATTTTGAGCAACAATAGCCAATCATATCATGCTTGGCGTATTGACTTTGCCGAGTTTTTTGAACGATATGTTCAATACTTGATGAAAACCGTAGCCCAGCGCAAATCGGCAAGATTACATTCAAATCCGCGGTATAGTATTAGCGGTTCAAAGCCCAATTGGGCCCTGCAATATCTTGAGCCAGACATTGTGCTTGAACGAGAAGGGGTTCAATATATCATTGATGCGAAATACAAGGCCCACATGTACAACGTGAATGGTGATGGTGAAGAATTGAAGCAAGAATTTCGTTCTGATTTTCATCAGGTGTTGGCCTACTCGTCAATGAGTGTTGCGTCGGTAAAACACGTCCTGCTTGTTTACCCGTCGTCGGTGTTTGTGCATCGACGTTTGAATGTACACAGTTCACTGAATGGGTGTAGCTGCACAGTGGGTCTAATCGGCATATCATTGAGGAAGCAAGATCTGTCGGAGACGATAAAAAAACTGTCAGAAATTGTTGTGTTCTGAGGTTTGTCGGATTGAAAACAAGGCAAAAAAAGAGCAAAATGAGGTTTGTTTTGAAAAAAAATGGTGATTTTGCTGCCAGATAAAGGCAAAAATGTTAAATTTGCGTCAAAAATATTAAACCAATATTAACAAGTTAATATTAATGCTTATGATCAAAACAAAAATTAAGACAAAGTTGTTATTAACCGCATTTATCATGCTGGGTGCTGTGGTTGTGCCGCTGGAGGTGGTGGCGCAAGGGTGGCCGGCGGGGTATGGTGGTGTGATGCTTCAAGGTTTTTTCTGGGACAGCTTCAGGAATGCTGATGGATATACAGACAAGACGCTAGCGACGATGTATGGCGCAGGGTGGGGCGAGAATGACGAGTGGCTGGTGCCGGTGACGACATGGACCGAGTTGCTGAATCAGAAAGAAAATATAGCCCCATACATTGATCTGTTGTGGTTGCCACAGAGCGGTGCGACGGTTGCTCCGGACAAGACAACATTCACGACATCGAGCAGCGCGACGCGAGCGGGTCACAACGGGACGACGGTGACGACGAGCTATGGCGATGAAATCAACAATCCAGACTGTATGGGCTTTGTGCCCGTTTTTTATTTAGACCATGGTCGAGGCGCGAGTTACACTGTCAACGGCGTGCAGTGGACGCCGACGAGCTACTTTGGCTCCGAGGCTGAGCTGATGGATCTGATCAGTGCGTACAAGGCTGCTGGCACTGGCGCCATCGAGGATGTTGTCGCCAACCACAAGGGTGGCCTGAGCACATGGAGCGGCGTGGACAACGCTGCGGACTTTGTTGACGAGACAGGCGTGACTGGTCCGACGACGGGTCGCGAGTATAACATCACGTGGGACTGGGACAGCGACGGCAAGTGTGTTGACATCTGCAGTGACGACGAGAGCGGCAAGGGCAGCGGCAACAGCGATTGTGGCGGCGATGCCGGCAAGGGCCAGTGGGCGCGAGACCTGGACCACCACTCGGCGACGACGCGTGGCAAGGTGGTTCAATATCTTCAATATCTCAAGGACGAGCTAGGCTATGTGGGATTCCGCTATGACTATGCGCGCGGTTTTGAGCCCAAACATTTTGCATATTATAACACGACCATCCGTCCGACCTACTCGGTAGGCGAGTTCTGGGGGTCGTTTGACGAAATCACAACGTGGATAAAGGGTGTGTATGATGAGGGAACGTTTCAGAGTGCCGCCTTTGACTTCCCGTTGCAAGCCGTGATACAGACGGCGTTTAATGACGAGAGTGGCCAGAGTTATCGTCAACTGGAGAGTGCTGGCCTGATATGGGACTACCGCTTCAAGCGCTATGCTGTGACGTTTATCGACAATCACGACACGTTCAAGGACCTGCCGACTGATGACAGCAACAGCAACTATCTGCACCGCGTGAATCACCAGATTGTCGAGGCCAACTGTTTTATCCTGTCGATGCCCGGCACGCCGTGCCTGTTCTACCCACACTTCATGCACAGCGACTGGCATGACACGCTGGTGAAGTTCATCAAGGCCCGGCGCACCGCGGGCATCACCAACGAGAGCGCGATATGGCCGTCGGTGCAGACTGGGGACTATGGCATCGCGTGGCGAGTGACGGGCGAGAAGGGCGAGCTGTATCTGCAACTGGGCAGCGAGGCCGTTGCCACGGGCGTGCCCGACGGGTTCAGCCAGGTGTGGTGCAACGATGGCGGCACTTGCCGGTTGAGCATCACCAGCAGCCTAGCCGAAGCCGTTGACGCCAACGAGAAGCAAGACCTGGTGTATGGTTATCCCGTTGTGAGCAAGAGCAGCGGCAACTACACCAGCCCTGTGGAGGTGAACGTGAAGCCGTCGAGCGCAGGCACAGTGTTGGTCTATACGACCGACGGCAGCACCCCCAACGCCTATAGCAAGCAGATAACGGACACCACGGGTCTGGACTTCACGTTTAGCGAAACCACGACGCTCAAGGTGGGCGTGCTTGCCAACGGCACTGTACGCACGTCGAGCGTGGTGACGCGCGACTATGTGATAGACGGCACCGACGATGACGGCAAGATTACGGTCTATGTCAAGTATGATGACGGTGACGAGCTGCCCTGGGTGTATGCCTATGACGCCGATGGCAACGCCTTGACCGACGAGTTCCCCGGCTGGCAATATAGCACCGACAACAAGGTGGTTGTGGGCGGCGTGACGTGGTTGCATGCCACGATTGAAGCCAGCCAGATGAACATCATCTTGAGCCGTGGCGGTAGCGACACCCAGACCGCCGACATCAACGGCGTGACGAGCGATGTGTTCTACACGTTTGCTGACGGTGTGGCCTATGACCTGACCACGACCTACACCGAGGCGTTGTATAACCCCCTGGTGTCGGTTGACCCTGCCAGCGGCGACTATAGCGGCGACATCACGGCGACGCTGACCGCCAGCAACAGCGGCGCGACCATCGTCTATACGACCGACGGCAGCGAGCCGACGCCGACGAGCAGCACGATTGCCTATCAGGGTAGTGTGACCTTTAGCGGCGAGGGCAGCCACACGCTGCGAGCCGGCGTGCTGTATAACGGCAGCGTCATCAATCAGGTTGCCCGCACCTACTACATCAGCGGTGCCAGCGGCGAGACGCTGACCGAGGAGGTTCCCCCGACCACTGGCGTAAGCATCTATGTTCACAGCACGGGCAGCAGTGCCCCCTATGTGTACGCATGGAACCCACCAACAGAAGGCACAGTTGAAGTGAGTGCCTCATGGCCTGGTGACCTGGCCGACACGCTCAAGCAGGTGAACGGCAAGAAGTGGTATTACAAGCACTATGATGTTGACTCGTTGCGCTTTATCGTGAATGACGGCAACGGCACCCAGACTGCTGACCAACGAACCTATCATCCAGGAGCCTACTTCGTGGAATTTGATGCATCAACTGGTGCTATCGAGAACGTCACCGACGACTATGTGACCTACAAGAGCGTCGGCATGAGTGGCGACACGACAATCGTGTATATCGAGGGGACGAACTTCTTTGTTCGTTATGGCAACATTGGATCTAGTTACATCAGCTACTACGATGGCACATACATTTATGCATGGGACAGTGACGGTAACGCTGTTACCGATGCTTTTCCAGGTAATGTGTTGCAGGAACAGGTGACGTTGGGTAATACCTCGCGTTATAGTTTCTATTGGCATACTGATAAGCAAGTGGCTGGATATCTTGTTACATATTGTTATCCAAATAGTACAAAAACAAAATTTAAAACAAGTGATATTGTTGCCATATCGCCAGGTGATAATCGTCTCAGATACTTTCATCGAGATAGTAATCCCGCTCCATTTGTAAATTACTATAAAGATATGCTTGACTGCTGGTGGGAGTTTAAATATCCGCAATATGCAGTCGAGGCGAGTGCTGACCCAGGCGAAGATAAAGCCATCAACGTGTATGTGAGCGCTGAGGTTGCTCCCTATCTGTATGCCTGGAACGGTGACACCCAGTACAACGGCGCCTGGCCTGGCGGACAGCTCACCGACAAGACTCACGAGCGCAACAACATCACGTGGTATGTCTTCACCCAAGAGGCTGACGGGATGAGCATCATCTTGAATGACGGCAATGGCAACCAGACTGCTAACATCGAAGGCTTGACGCCAGGCGATTATTACCTTGTGTACAACGGCTTGACGGGTTACACCCTGTTGCCCGATGCGTTGCCGTCGTGTGCCACCTATCAGGGCGATGATGTGTTCTACTTCTACTTTGAGAACAGTGCGCCGTATGGTGCGCCCTATGCATGGGTGTATAACGGCACGACGGTATATACAGGAAGCTGCTGGCCCGGTGAGGCCCTGGTTGAGCCCGTGGGCGTTGCCCCGAACGGCAACATCATCTATCGCTGGACCTATAGCGGCGACGTGACGACGCTGCCCGCCAACGTGGTGTTTAACGACAACGGCGGCAACGTGGTGGGTGACAGCCAGACGCCCGACTACACGTTTGTCAACGGCGGCTACTACAACTGCAACGGCCTGGTGGGCAAGGTGAACGACAACCTGCTGACGCTTGCCGAGCTCATCCGCTATGGCACGGTGGGCGAGGAGTATGTTGTTGCTAACGACCTGACGGGCGTGTGGACCGACACCAAGGGCGAGAGCATCTGGGTGAAGGACAATGACGGCGAGGCCAACAAGCTGAGCCTGAACAGCAAGCCGCTGAAGGTCCCCGCCGCATTGAGGGGCGAGGAGTATGACCAAAGCAACTGGGCCCAGCTGGTGCTGAAGGAGCCCGTGAACACGACCTCGACGATTGGGACCTATAACGGCAAGACGGTGCTGGGTCAGACTGTGCTGGGCAAGTTCACGAACCGCGAGAATCCCACCATCGAGTTGCGTGCCAACCCCATTGTCGGCACTAGCCGCAACTACACCGCCAACGTGTATGTGCCCGCCAACTTTGTGGAGCAGGAGGAGTACTTCCTTGTTGACCCCAAGCCTCAAGAGTATGTGAGCCTCAAGTGGGCGATGTGCCGCGCGGCGTCGGATGACAACCTTGAGTTTGTGTTTGTGGTGCCCAAGAGCGACCCCGATGACGGCATCAACAGCGAGAACATCGCCGGTGCCGTGACGTGCCGCATCGTTGACGGATACTGGAGCGGCTCGGACGAGTTGACCAACAATGGCATCCTGGTGGGGTATGAGTACCACGACGTGCTGGCTATTGTCAAGGCTATCGGTAGCACGTCCACTGGAGCGCCACGTCGCGCCAACATCACGCCCGACGATGCCACTCACTCGCCCGTGAGCACGACGTGGGAGCTGTACCTGATACAGGCCACGCGCGGCAACGAGATATACACAGCCGTCACCGATGCGTTTGCCGAGCGTCAGGTGTTAAGCGTGCGCTACTACAACCTGCTGGGTCACGGCAGCGCGACGCCCCATGATGGCATCAACATCGTGGTGACGACCTACAGTGACGGCACCACCAGTGCTGTGAAGGTGCTGCGATAACGCTTAGCTGTGTGGCAAGCGAAACGCGAGTGGGAGGAAAACTTGTTGAGGTTTTCCTCCCACTCGGTTTGTCGATGATGGTCGGCGGTTGATGCTCGCCAGGGTTGTCAGCGCCTGCGTCCACCACTGTGTCGCTCCATCTGCTGCTTGCCCGCGTTGATGGCCTGCTTCTTGGTCATGGGCGTGTCCCTCATGTCCCGTGATGCCTGTGAGCGACTGACGTTGCCAGGCTTGTTGCCGGGGGGCGGTTGCATCTTGCCGTCATGCCTGTTGCCGGGGTCGGGCCTGTGCATCTGTCCGCTGGGCGTGCCAAAGGTGCGTCCATTGTAGGGGCTGTGCGAGAAATAGCGGTTGGATCCCCTGTAGGTCTGGTATCCCGGAGGAGCCGGCCTGAAGAAGCGGTCCTTGGGATAGTGGTTGTAGATGGTGAAGACGAACTTGCGGTTCACCCACGAGATGGGTCTGTAGAAGTATTGCAGCGAGATGTAAGCCTGATACTGTGCCGGCGTGAGGACATACTGCAACTCGGTGTTGCGCCGTGTCCAGTAGGTGCCAAACAAATCGTCATAGACATCGACACACATGATGTAGTCCAGGTTGATTTCATAGCAAGCGTTGTACTGGTCATCGGTCAATCCCAGCTCATAGGCCATCTTGTCGGTGAGGAAGAGCGCCTGGTCCCGCGCCCCCTTGTAGCTCATCGCGTTGGCAGCCATGCCGATTGTGAGCAGTGCCACCATTGTTAAAATAACTCGTTTCATAGTGCGTATGTTTTTAAAAACGTTAGTAAATGAAGTTTCGTGATGTCGCGCCAAAATTAACAATGTTAAATTAACAGTGCAAATTTTTTAGACCAACTCAAACGAAATATCGACCAATGCCCGCGCGTCACCGCTTGAGTTCAAATCCCATCAAGACATCCTCGTAGTTGCTGGTGAGTACCGACACCGCCTTGAGGGCCGAGCTGTTGCTCAATCCCCCCGCGAGGCGCAAGAGCCACAGCAACTTGTCGGCGTCAAAGGTGAGGTGCAGCTTCTTGTTGCCATCGCGTCGCAGGTGTGCGTTGAGGGGTATGCCGTGCCAGCGCAGCTTGACGGTCTCGTTGTCGGGGTCATAGCGGTATCTGCCCCTGATGTTAGCCCCCAGCAAGCTGATGCTGCACGTGCCGTCCTCGTTGAATGTCACTTGAGGTCCCGCCTTGTGCAGTCCCAGTTTCTTGTAGGCCTTGTTGAGTTTTTTCTTGATTTTCCCCTTGGCGATGCCCTTGCCGACGCCTGCAAGCAGGTTCTTGCCCGTGACCTCGACGCTGGGTCCGCCGTAGCGCCACTGCCCGGCGATGGCCCGGTTGACCTGTCGCATGTGCTCGTCGTTGTCGTTGTCGCTGTCGTCGCTGTCCTCGTCGTTGTCTGGCGACTGCAAGGGTTGTTGCACGGCAGCCTGAGGGTTGTCGTTGTTGTCTTGAGCCAGCGCGTTGCCGCTGTAAACGAGGCCCACGATGATGCTGGCGATGGTGATGAGGAATGTTCGCATGATTGAGGTGAAGTATTGATGATTTGAGGGGCAAAGGTAAGAAGAATAAGTGAAAAAAGCACAAAAAAGGTGCGTTGATATGATTTTTATGCTAAATTTGCAGTCATTATTCAATTTTGCGATTGCACGCAAGGGAAGCGAGCTGATTTTCATCGGTTTTGCATGAAAAAGGATGAAAATTTGGCCCCATCTGTTGCCTGTCGTTCGCAAGACAAGGTGATTTCCTGCTCAGTATCATTGAGAATGAGCCCTAATAACGCAAATAACTAACAACCAATAAAAACAATATCTACAGACAATGATGAAAAAAATCACTATCCTGATGGCGCTGTTGGCACTGGTGTGCCTGCCCGCCATTGCAATACCTGCCCACAAGGGTCAGGTGAAGGTTGCCCAGCCCGACGGCACGTTGTTGAGCCTGTGTCTGGTGGGTGACGAGTATTATCATTTCAACACCACCGCCGACGGTTACACGGTGATGCTGACCGAGGCTGGCGCGTATGTGTATGCCGAGCGTTCGGGCTCGCGCCTGGTGGCTAGCAGCGTTGTTGCACACGATGCTGGAGAGCGCGATGCCAGCGAGCAGGCATTTGTTGCCACTCTGACGCGCCGCATGACCGACGGCGAGCAGGTGGCGCGTGCACAGGTGCAGCGCGTCAAGCGCGACGTGAGCACGTCGGACTTTGACCCCGCCAAGTTGCGCGGTCTGGTGATCCTCATCAACTTTAGCGACGTGAGCTTCACGATGGATGACCCTCAGGATTTCTATAACCACCAGTTTAACGATGAGGGTTACACGGGCTATGATGACGATAATGGCAACCATGTGACCTGCATGGGCAGCGTGCGCGACTACTTTAGCGACCAGAGTAATGGCGCGTTCCAGCCCCAGTTTGACGTATATGGTCCAGTGACCTCGTCCTACAAGGCTACTCAGGGCAACAGCCGCGCCCAGGCCATCTTTATTGCCGCTGTGAAGGCATTGAAGAGCCAGATTGACTATAGTAAGTATGACAGCAACGATGACGGCAAGATAGACATGATTTACTTCATCGTTGCGGGCTATGCCTCGAGCTTTGGCGGCAACAACAGCAGCTACTTGTGGCCGCATGCGTCGTCGCTGTGGGGTGCCGGCACCTACAACGGCGTGACGCCCGACCGCTATGCGAGCTCGACCGAGCTGTACGGTTGGGAGGAGAGTCCCAGCAGCGTGACGGTTGAGGGCATCGGCACCGTGTGCCATGAGTTCAGCCATGTGCTGGGCTTGCCCGACTTGTATGACACCGACTATGAAGAAAACGGCCAGAGCCATCATCCCGACGAGTGGGACGTGATGTCAGGCGGCAGCGACTTCAACTATGGCCGCTCGCCAGTAGGCTACAGCCTGTATGAGCGCTATGCGCTGGGTTGGGTTCATCCGACCGTCATCAACAAGGCTGGCACCTATACGCTGAACGCGCTGAACACGGCCTATGAGGGTTACCGCATCAACAGCCCCGTGAACAAGGAATTCTTCCTGATTGAGAACCGCCAGAAGACGGGTTGGGACCAGTATCTGCCTGGTCACGGCATGCTTGTTGTGCGTGTGGACAGCACCAATGCCAACATATGGAGTAACAACAAGGTGAACTATAATCCCGACCACATGTACTATGAGTTGTTGCGAGCCGGCAACACCACGAGTGGCTCGCTGGCGAGTGATCCATTTCCTGGCACTAGCGGCAACCTCATGATCACGAACACCACAAGCCCCAACCTGAAGACGTGGAACGGCAACGAGAACGACTTGAATGTGGTGGGCATCGGCGAGAACGATGGCGTCATCACGTTCACGGTGGTAGCCGACGGCGAGATCCAGTCGATTGTGGAGGACTTTGAGCTCATGACCGCCAACAGCAGCACGAGCGACAAGGATGTGCAGGGCAACTTTGCCACATGGTCGTTTACCAAGAGCGGTGTGCGTGCCCCAGGCGAGGAGAAGGCCAATGGCACCAACTCGGTGCTGATGAAGCTTCCCAGCCAGTTCTATAGCACATCGCCCGTGTACTATAACTTCTATCAGGCCAGTGCCATGGTGTTTAATAGCAGTGTCTATACCGCCAAGTACTCGCTGGAATACTCGACGGACGGCGGCACCACGTGGACCAAGGTCACAGCAGCCTCGGGCAGTGACGCTGCCGAGGTTGCCGCGCAGTCCAATGCGACCATCTACTGGCCACTGGACCTGACCAACACCGATGCATCGCTGTTCCGTGTTGCCATGGTGGGCGGTAACAAGAGCGCCTCGACCTATGTGGACGACTTCACGCTGTACTACACTGGCGAGGCAGGCGGTGGTGACGGCGGCCTGACTGGAGACGTGAACGGAGACGGCGAGGTGACGATTGCCGACGTGAACGCCATCATCGACCTGATCTTGAGCGGCGGCTACACCACTGCTGCCGACGTGAACAGTGACGGTGAGGTGACGATTGCCGATGTCAACGCTGTGGTTGACATTATCCTGGCCAATAGCTAAAAATAGAAGAAGTACGAAATCTGAAGCCTAAAAACTATGACCCGAAAATATTTTCTGTTGACGCTGGCAGCGTGGCTGCTGTGCAGCATGAGTGCGCTGGCGATCCCCGCCGACCCCACCCCCGTGACGATAACTCAACCCGATGGCTCGACCGTGACGGTGCGTGCTCATGGAGACGAGTTTTTTCACTACACAGCCACGACCGACGGTTTCACCGTTATCAAGAACGAAGATGGCTATTACACCTATGCTTGTGTGCGTGACGGTCAATTGACCGCCAGTGACCAGTTGGCTCATGACCCGTCACAGCGCACTGCCGCCGAGCAGTCCCTGCTGGCAATCACCCCTCGCCACTTGACGACCAATGTGATGCAGCTTGCCGCCAGCCAGATGCTGAACCGCCGCAACAGCGTGATGCGTCGAGTGGGCGCGGACGGTCACATGGACTATGACAAGTTCAGGGGATTGATAATCCTCATCAACTACAATGACAAGTCGTTTGCGATGGACGATGCGCAGTCCTTCTATGACGGCATGGTGAATACCAAGGGCTATAGTGGCTACACTGCCAGCAATGGACGTCAGGTGCGTTGTCCGGGCAGTGTGCGTGACTACTTCTGTGACAACTCGATGGGGATATTTGACCCCGTGTTTGACGTGGTTGGTCCTGTGACGGTGCCCTACTCGTGCACCTATCCCCAGAGCACGAGCAACAGCGATGCCGTGTTCCTTGCCGCGTTAGACTCGATTGACGGTGAAGTGGACTTTAGCCAGTATGACAGCGACGGCAACGGCGAGGTGGACATGGTCTTCTTTCTGGTGGCTGGATTTAGCGCAAACTTTGGCGGAAACGATGCGGGTTACTTGTGGCCGCACATGTACTACCTGTGGAACGCACCCCAGCACGACGGCATGAGCTTTGGGCTGTATGCCTGCTCGACCGAGATTTATGGTTGGGAGAACTACTACTATGACACCAACGGCATCGGGACCTTCTGCCACGAGTTCAGTCACGTGTTGGGCTTGCCTGACCTGTATGACACCGACTATACGGGCAGTGGCGGCGAGAGCAACGATCCAGGCGATTGGGACGTGATGGCAAGCGGCAGCAGCTTCAATGTGGGCCGCTCGCCCGTGGGCTATAGCCTGTATGAGCGCTATGCGTTGGGATTTGCCACGCCTGTTGTCATCGATGGTCCGGGTGCCTATAGCATGAAGGCCATCAACGAGAGCAACATGGGCTACCGGCTCAACACACCTGTTGACAAGGAATTTTTCTTGCTTGAGACACGCCGTCAAACGGGTTGGGACAAGTATCTGCCTGGCGAGGGAATGCTGGTGGCGCGAGTGGATAGCACTAGCGACAACGTGTGGTGGATGAACACCGTCAATGCCAACCCTGCCCACATGTACTATGAGCTGCTGCGTGCCGGTGGCGGTGGGAACAGTGCCGGTGACCCCTTTCCTGGCCAGTCGCGTGTGACCCGTCTGGACAACTACACGACCCCCAGCCTGCAATGTTGGAGCGGCGAGTTCAACGAGTATGGCATCGAGGGTATCTCCTGGGACACCGACAGTGCTATCGTGTTCACGGTGTTTGCCGACACTACCATCCAGTCGATTATCGAGGACTTTGAGCAGATGCCCGTCAGTACAGCCAAGAGCACTCAGGGTGTGCAGGGTGTTTACGCTAAGTGGGACTTCACCAAGTGTGGCGTGGCCGAGCCAAGCGAAGCGGGCAACTGCAACGGCAAGCACGGAGTGGCGATGACCAGCCCCAGCCGCATTGCCACCAGCGGTGTGCTCAACCACAAGGCCATCATGGTGAGCTATACCATCTATAATCCCACCAGCATGGAGGCCCATTTCCAGCTCACCTACAGCGTTGACAGCGGGGCGACATGGATAACACCCGGCGCGGGTTATCTGGCTGTGGATGCCAGCGAGGTGCAGACCTGCACGGTCAATCTGCCGACTGACGCACCCGTGATGTTGCGCATCAATCAGACCAGCGGCAGCAACAAGTCCAAGTGCTACCTGGACGACATCGTGATTCACTATAACGGAATGTGGAATGAGGAAATCACAGGTGACGTGAACGGTGACGGTGAGGTGACGCTTGCCGATGCCAATGCCGTCATCGACCTCATCATCAATGGCGGATATAGCGTTGCCGCCGACGTGAACGGTGACGGTGAGGTGACACTTGCCGACGTGAATGCCGTTATCGATATCATCTTGGGCTACGCAGGCTGACAGGAGGAGGCCCAGAGTTGCTAACCAGCGAGGCGGGTAGGGGAGATGTGTCCCTGCCCGCCTCGCTGTGTGGTGTCGTTGCTGAGTGGTTATTGGCTATAGATGCCCATGGCTGTCTGCTGCCAGCGGTTATCGTTGGTTATCTGCAAGATGCGGCGATGCAGAGTTTCGGCCATCACGGGGGCAACATGTTCAAAGTGTAAGGTGTGAGGCTGTTCGTCTGGACTATTGCGAACGTGAATAAACACTTCATAGTTGTAAGAAAAATGGGCGGGGTCAACGATGCGATATTCGGTCTTGGTTGGGGTGGTCATGGCGCCGATGAAATAGCCCTTCTTGCCAAACAAGGCCCGTCCCCACAACGAGCGAACCAGCATCTCGCCAGTGTTGCTGGTTGTGTATTGCTCCACTGTGGCAGGAACTTCGTAGAAATGTTGCACGATGTCACAACCCACGATTTGGGAAAAGTGGAAATCCTCACCGGCAATCACAACGTGTTGCTTGGGTGTGAAAAAGAATACTTGACTCAGATAAGCCTCAATGCCCAAGCTGCCTATCAGGATAGTTTTGTCAGGTGTGCCGTATTTGTTTTCCAGCATGGCCATGAATGCCTGCTGACGAGCCACTTGCTGTCGCTGCTCCTCTTGGTCCTGCAAGATTGCGTCAAGGTGTTGACGATAATGGACAACGTTGTTAATCGTGTTCCAGGCAATGAGACCCAAGATGCCCACCACAATCACCATCAGGACAAGGGCCAGGCCGCCTGACGAGTAATCCTCGCGATATAGCCCAAAATAGAAAACCTCATAGCTGCGGAATTGATAGTAACGGTCTGCAATCAGATAGAAGAGAGGATAACAAGCAATGATGGTGTCAATCACGAGGACAATGGCGTGGTAAAGGAACTCACCGCGCTTGGGGTATTGCTTGTATTCATTAAACACAATTTCTCCTTGTCCCAACAGGGTGAGAAAGTGTGCAAGGGTAAACACAATGTAGCTGAACAACATCCACCACTTGAGATAGAGCAATCCAATGGCGAGCGGTGCCAACAGCATGCCCGCTGTGACGGTTGCGATTCGCCACACCACCTCGTTGTTTGTAGCCTTGTCCTGTGCCATGATGATAGAGTGAGCAATTATCGTGCCAAAGGGGTGAAACGTTTACTGGCGCATCCCTCAGCAATGGAGGGATGCGCCAGTGTCGATGTCGTGTCCCAGGGTTACAGGGGCTTGATGCTAATGGCAAATCCGCCGCCAGCCACGCTGTGCAACTTGAGCGTGGAGCTTGCGGTGACTTTCTTCTTGGTGATGGTGTAAGCCTGCGGGTTGGTCTTGTAGTCGGCCTTCTTGCCGTCGGCATAGATGGTTGCCTCGTAGGTGCGTCCCTTGTCCAGGAAGTCCAGCTTCAAGGTCGTGTCGTGAGCCTTCATGCCCGTGACGCTGCCCACATACCAGTCGTCGCTGCCCTTGGCCTTGCGGGCGATGGTGACCAGTTGCATGGGCTCGGCCTCGAGATAGAGCGAGCGGTCCCAATCGATGGCCACATCCTTGATAAACTGGAAGGCGTCCATGAAGCGTGCATAGTTCTCGGGCAGGTCGGCAGCCATCTGCAAGGGGCTGTACAAGGTCACATACAGAGCCAACTGACCACAGATGGTTGAGAGGCACTTGCTGTCATTGTCAGGAGCAAAGGAGGAGATGTTCATCTCAAAGATGCCCGGCGTGTAGTCCATGGGGCCACCTTGCAGCCTGGTGAACGGCAGGATAGCGGTGTGACCCGGCTGGGTGCCACCAAATGCCTGATACTCGGTGCCGCGGGCGCTCTCGTTGCCAATCAGGTTGGGCCAGGTGCGGCACAATCCAGTGGGGTGCACAGCCTCGTGTCCATTGACCATGATGTGATGCTTGGCAGCCTGCTCGATGCAGTATTGATAGTGGTTGACCATCCACTGGCCATAGTGGTGCTCGCCGCGCGGGATGATGTCGCCCACATAGCCACTCTTGACGGCATTGTAGCCATACTTGTTCATGAGTGTGTAAGCCTCCTCGAGATGACGTTCATAGTTGCTGGCACTGGACGAGGTCTCGTGGTGCATCATCAGGCGCATGCCCTTGCTGTGAGCATAGTCGTTGAGCATCTTGATGTCAAAGTCAGGGTAGGGGGTGACAAAGTCAAACACATAGTACTTGCTGTTTCCAAACCAGTCTTCCCAGCCCTGGTTCCATCCCTCGATGAGCAGTTGGTCAAAACCATTGGCTGCTGCAAAGTCGATGTATCGTTTCACGTTGGCGTTATTGGCGCCGTGCTTGCCGTTGGGCTTGAGCTTGGTGTAGTCGGTGATGCCTAACTTGACCGAGGGAACATCGTCGGTATAGTTCCACGAGTTGCGGCCAGTGATGAGTTCCCACCACACGCCCATGTACTTGACGGGCTTGATCCACGAGGTGTCCTCGATTTTGCAAGGCTCGTTCAGGTTCAGGATGAGGCGCGAGGCAAGCACCTTGCGGGCATCGTCCACAATCATGATGGTGCGCCAGGGCGACTGGCACGGGGTCTGCATGTAGCCCTTGTTGCCCAGCACGTCGGGGGTGAGCCAGGACTCAAACACCATGTTCTTGTCATCGAGATTGAGGTTCATGCACGGATAATCCACCAGGGCAGCCTCGTGCAAGTTGATGTAGATGCCGTCATCGGTCTTGAGTTGCAACGAGGTCTGCACGCCCGTGTCGCTGAACTGGGTCTGTGACGAGTTGGGGGTAATCTTGCTGCGGAACAGACCACGTATCTCGCTCAGGCGCGAACAAGTGTACTCATACTCCTGAGTGTCATAGTCACCGCCAATCCACCATGCCGTGATGTCGCCAGGCATGGCAAACTGGGTGCGCTCCTCCTTGATGACAAAGTAGTTGAGGTTTGACTGCTGGGGAAACTCATAGCGAAATCCCACACCATCGTCATACACACGGAAACGCACTACAATGTAGCGGCCCTGCTGCTGGGGTTGAGTGAGCGTGACCGCCATCTCGTTGTAGTGGTTGCGTATCGAACTCTCCTCGCCCCACACGGGATGCCACGTCTCGTCAAACGTGGTGCGGGTAACCTGACCCATCTCAAAGCCCTCGCACAGCGAGTTCTCGCCGCGCTGCTTGTTGTCAAACGAGTTGAAGTCGCCACTGTCCTTCTGGCCAGCCAGCTCCAGTCCCAACCGGCTCTCGCCAATGACCGTCTTGCCGTTGAACAGCACCTGATAGACGGGTATGGACTGCTTGACATCCACATTAACGGTGATGTTGCCGCTGGGCGAGCTCACCTGCTCCATTGCCCTTGCACCACATGGCACCAGTGCTGCCATTGCAGTGAGGGTTAAAATTTGCATCTTGAAAAGCTTCATAAATTTTTATACTTGTTGGTTTTAAATATTTTCAGTTTCAGGCCGCTAAGTTACAAAAAAAGCTAATATCGCCCGTTGCTGCTGCATGTTTTTTTGTATTGGTACCTCTGTAAGTACCCAACAGCAAATGCAAAATTAGTAAAAATGTTTGATGTACTCGCATTTCGTGTCGCTGAAATCGAGTAATTCGGTCATTTCGGGATATGCATTGACGAAAACAGGTCACCATCAGCCGCCGTTTCGCCTGCGAACTGACTTGTGCCTTGTTATCATTTTCTGTGGCTGACATTTGCAGGTGTGACAAAAAATTGCTACCTTTGTCACGTTGAACGCAAAAACGGATTACAGACCATGGGTGAACAAGAACGATACATCAATCCCTATACCGACTTCGGGTTCAAGAAGCTGTTCGGGACCGAGCTGAACAAGGAGCTGCTCATCAGCTTCCTTAACGCACTGCTGGCGGGGGAACGCGAAATCGCCGACATCTCCTACCTCAACAGCGAGAATCTGGGGGCGAGCATCGAGTCGAGGAGTGCCATCTTTGATGTCTATTGAACGAGAACCAC
>Ga0181612_163440_pt1 | contig 27813 bp, 6 predicted proteins | sample HoacroProtozoa21_FD_119630 | JGI IMG/M metagenome (GOLD analysis project Ga0181612, IMG submission 119630) | Hoatzin crop microbial communities from Cojedes, Venezuel. Combined Assembly of Gp0051906, Gp0051904, Gp0051908
TGTAAGCAATTCAGCAGATGTGCTTTCCAAAGAACTGTATATTCCTTGCTTTGCTGGGGGAATTTGATCTTAAAAATCATGTTGAACTGCATCAGCAAAGACCTCTTGCTGCTTATCGAAGTTGTAGAGAAAATTATCCCCTAGCCATGAGTTACCCAGGTTCGTTTGCAAAAGTTCAGTCTCAAAAGCCATATGACAAAGCATCACAATTCAGACCTTTCCAGTATAGCAGAGAAAAAGCTATAGGGAGGTTTAGTTGACATATGGTCAGGTGAGTCCTAAACTGGGACTTGGCATGACCTTTATGTAGCCACAGTAAGGTGAAGCCTATTTATACTTTACGTTTACTATATCCGATCTCACTTTTAGATGATACGTAAGAATTTGCAGTGAAGTGGGCAAACAAAATCCCATTTCAAAAATCAGGGTCTGGTGTAAAATGCTGCTTTTGTCTTCAAAGAGGAACCACTGCAGAGATGTCTGAAATTATATGGTTAATTCAACAGTCAGGCAGAGCTAGGCCAAGGGAGGCAGTGGCTCTCTAGGGATTCAGTGGCTTACCTGTGCAGATATGATTACACATTTGAGACCAGAGCTGTAATAAACTTGCTAAAAATCTGGGTTTATTGGATGATAAAAAAGCTGACATGAGAGCTATATATAGTTGAACTTACTGAGGAAATAGTTGTGTTCATTGCTCCCTTTTGGTATAGAATCTTACATTCTCTTCCTTACTTTTAAATGTTTTTTCCTGGAATTCATTCAGATTCCAGCTCCTTATCTGCCTACACAGAGACAGACTAATTGAACAGAAAGGTGGTCATGGGACCACATTAACTAAATGAGAAGACGCAAGGCCCTTCTAAGCTTTAAGCTGGTGAATGAGAGCTGTGTCTGGTTTTGAGATGAATGCTTTTTTTTTTTTTCCCCTGAACAGATGGTAACTCTCAAGTTCTTTAAAATTATTTATCTTTTTTTTTTAGTCTTCAAATAACTCTGGAACTGTTACTGATGGAGAGAGACTGTGGTTTTCACCTCTTTCCAATGTTTCGCAGCCCTGCTTAAACGCAGCGTCACACCTACAGACCACCAACCCATGACTGTGTTGATAGTATTGATTTACACATTTATGGCTATTTATCCCCATGCACTTGGTTGCTCTCACCTTCAACTCCTCGTATATGGGAGAGCTGATGTCCAATAGACTTCAGCTATGGAGTGCGTTATGCTTTCTGAGGTCTACTGCTCCCTGGTAAGCTCCATATAGAGATTCCAAAACAATCTGACCAGTCCAAGGAGAAAGTGAGACAACTACAGGAAGCTTCTTCCTCTAGCATGGGGCTAACGCTTAGCAGGGAGTCCTCAGACAGCGGACACCTGTCAAGCTAAAACGAAAAATCAATTAAAAACAAGAAAAGTTGTTTTAAAAATTAATAGAAAATACATTCCATCAAATTAAGATAGGCAGCAAATGTTCTCACTGCATTACTTTCACCCCCCCTTTATTCTGTAGCTGTGCTACTGTAACTTCTTAAGGGGAAGACTGCTGTACCTTTACTCAGCCCCTCCTTCAAAGAGGATTACTTAACAGCAAAAGGTACCGTATCTTCATATGAAAGGTGCTACACTGTCACCCAAAGGTAAATAAGTTGAAACAACAGACAAATGTAATGTATAGTGGTATGTTTTAGCTCAGGTTCTTGTCTGACTCCAGTGGAGTGGCACTGATTTACAACTACTGAGCATCTACCTTAAATTTTCAATGTTACTAAAGTAATTATTACAGTTCTTAAGGACAAAACCTTTATCCTTTAAGGCTGTAAAAAAACCACTGTCTGCTTGAATACCACTTTTTAATTTAAGAAGTCAATATTTTTTTATCATTCAAAACCAAATAAAGAGAATCTAAGAATTAGGCTTTAGACGTAAATCGTGAGGAGACGGAATAAAAAAAATTGCCACAGCTTGGAAAACATTCTAGCCATCACAGAACAAAGCAAATTGTATTACACATAAAAATTTGGCAAAAAAAGGAACGTCATGAGGAAAATGGAAAGACTGGAAAAACAGAAAAAAGCTACAAGAAAAATTCACGTGTATAAAATTAATAGCTTTTAATGCTGAGACTCATAACCATTGGTCTTTACAGGGCAATCAGTCTTTTCACAACCACTAATAATCGAGTACTAATTGGCAGGATTTCTTCTTCATGAATCAGGTGTGCAATAGTTGAGTCATCTATTACCTGAAATGTTTACTTGTTTTTCTTTCTCAGTTGATGACAGCGTTATTGAGAAGACAACTGCTGATAAACAAGTATGTGTAAATTTGAATTAATCAAATTTTCACATAGACAGATAACTGAAGGCTTCCTTACCAGAAGACCGATCAAAAGAAGAATTTCCAAAATAGAAAACCAGGTTACTTAAATTTGTATAATTTCAGTGAATAAATGTAATCATACAGCATTTTTTTTTATTTTAATGTTGTGTTCTGGTAATAACGTCACATTTTCTCTATTGATCAAAAGTGCATCCTTCCTTCAATTAATTTATCAATTTTAATTTACTGATATTAAATTACCTGTGTGTACTTCAATTAATTTACCGATTTTTACTTTGCTATTTGCTGACATTAATTCAGTTCATGAGGTACATTTCAGAAAGTCTTTGTTGAAAATGTGATATCATGGTTTTAGTCTAGAGATACAAAAAAATCGGAGAGGAAGAAATTGAGTTGGAAGGAAGATGGAATTTTCTCCTTGTTTATCCCCTGATCTCAGAACCTAAAAAAAACACCACAAACCAAAACACAACCTTTCGTTCATACCATTTTCTTCAAAAAAACAATTCTGTGCCATCCTTAAGTTATTCTTGTTTTGCACTTGGTATATATTTCAAAATGCTTTTCATCTGACAAGTACTTCGGATGAGTTACTTCAATTAATGAATTGTGATCTTGCAATTTGCAATACCAGATTCACACACTCACAAACATCTGTTGGCAAAGGAGAAACAATCACTGGAATTACAGGATCAGAGATTAAAATTTTATATAGTTCAGATACATTTTCAGATATTGACATATCAAATTGTATTGACGTAACAAATGCTTGAGCAATTCTGGAGTTACAGTTTCTTTAAGAGAGTAGCTAAAAGGTCATGCTATTTTTATAAGCATTAGCAGTTGATCTTAAATGGGGGAATAACTTCTTGTATGGCACTATTAAACCAGGATACAAATTGAAGACTGAGTCTTGTCTTTTGGCTGAAAATATCTTAGTGTATTTGAGAATAAAGTTTGAAAACTTTTTCCTTTTTATGCCCCTGAAAAAGCAATCTCCCTTACTTCCCTACATTTCTCGCTCTTTTCTAATGATTAAAAAGCCAAATATTTTACTAAAGATAATTAATTTTGGCCTTTAGCATTTAATGCAATTAATTTTTCTTGCAATGCATTATAAAATTCTAAAAAAAGATATTATTGCACCTATTGCACCCATTTCATTACACTCAGGATGAATTGTGAAGGCTAATTTTGACAGTAAACCAGAACTAAATGTATGCCAACTGGCAGAAATAATACATTAGTTCCACACAAAAGCTTTGTTCGCATACTACTTTTCCACATTAGCAGATGGGTTCACTAATATGATCTAGAAGATGCTAATATGATCATACATTTCATTGCTTACTAGAAATATGATTTATCTTAATAACAAAGTAATAGGATTTAGTGCAAGACGCCTGTCCAGGGTGCCTTGAATTTTTCCCCGATGAAGACAGCCATGGTATGAACTGACTATGTGGGACAGGTAGGCCAACATCAAAAAGTCAGTGGTTGATGCGTAGAAGTGCAGCAGTCATTGACCTACCAATCCCAGTGGAACAGGTTGTACAACTACATAAAATCATGATCGGCTGCTCCAAGGAGCCCAAAAGCATCACCCAAATGAGATACCGACAGAAGCGCTGCATAAAATGATCTCAAAGTTCTCCCATTAATTCAGTGTTCAGAAAGTATCAGATTGATACCCCTTTAAGGTTGAATTTTGTCACTTGTCCTTATGTATTAATTTTTAAATAATGGATTTAACCACAATGAATATCACCCACAGAAGCAAGGAGGTTCAGAAGCGCAGGATGGTCAAGTGCAGTAACAGGAGATCACTGAGTGGTGTGATAAGACTGTCTGAGGGTCTCTGCTTAGCCTTGGAGGAAAGCAACATTACCCTAGAACGTGTCAGAAAAGGAGCAACAAGTATAAAAGCAACATACACGTGTTATCAGAGAGGACGAAGTGTTAAATCCAGGAAGACTCATGACGGAGAGCTGAGCCCTTCCCTCGACAAAAGCTCTTGTGTAGATTTTGCTCCACACTACAAGAAAGGGCAAAGATAACAGTAATTTCTTTGATTTAACACAACAACATGTCCATTTCTTCATTTCAACTTAGAAATAGATTCTCTTTTTCCATGGAGTCGCTAGCAGAGCCATTATCTCCCTTCAGCAGAGAGAAAAACATATAGCAAGCAAGCATACACGAAGTAGCAGTACACCAGGCATGGACCGAAGTGGAAGAAAATAAAAATGATGCTTTTAGAGCTTATATAGTTTGAGAGACACACAGTATGAGGAACAGGCTTCAAAAAATAGAGATTTGCTTTTAAAAACAACTAGCGTGTTAGAGAACCAGGTCTGGAGAATTTCAATCTCTTAAAGCAACCCAAGTGTTTTTTTTTTTACTACTTAACACAGCATTAATCATGATTCAAATTAATCTATTCAATTTTTTCCATTGTCAGCTAGCCAGGTTAGCTCAGAGATTAAGATTAGTTTTCAAACTAACTGTCTATTTCTGTTGCTTTATAGCAGAGGTGAATGAATGAGAAGCAAATTATATCTTCGTGGCAGTTTATAAATTGAAAAGATATATATTTGCAGCTTAGCTTTAACCATTTTATTTTTTATTTCTGTAGCTATAGCTGGGATAAGAAACACGGTGAGGAGGTGCAAAACTGCTGCAAAAATTCTTAGCTGAAACAGTTCAGAATCTGCTTCTACCTTTTTCTCACTCATTTGAGCATATCCCACGTGATGACAGAATAGGAATAAAGCCTAGATAACCAAATTTTAGATGCTCACTTGAAAAGTACCAGTCAACCTTCTGCAACACAGCACATTGATATCTCGATCCAAGACGAGAGCGCTAGTTGGGAAAGAAGTTTGGCTACCGTATTTTTCACACACATAACTTGCACATTACTTGTTCAAAACCTGTAATTCTGCAGCAAATAATATGCACTGAAAAGCAATACAGAAGGAAATCTCACCTGAGCCCCCTCTCTCCACCAGAACACTCACAGCCTCAAACTCTTCCCTCTGCCACCATGGATTTTAAGCAAGTATACGGGGTTATCGGTTATCTGGAGATATAGTCTCAAATTGTAGGAGTGAAAGGTGGAGTTTCTTTACAAGACATTGCTGCAAATAAAAATAGCAGCCCTGAATTATAGTATGTACATCTCAGGTAATTTTTGTTCCCTAAAGGTTTAAAATGCGTTGCTTCAGACAGGAACATCCTCAAATTTAGTTGAGTTCATACAATAGTTTTTCATACTGTCTTTACCTGATCAGCACAAATAGAATAAGCTAAGCTTCCATTCAAGTTTTACTCAATATACAATCATTCCCATTTAAGCAAAGCCAACCTACAAATATTTTTGAGTGTATCCCCACTGTTAATCTTGAATCAAAATAGTAGGTTGTCAAAGTCAAGCTACTTCATGCTGTATTTTATTCCACTTTCAGAAACAAGAATTGTCCTTCAAACAAGTGGTAGAAGCAGTGCTGTGCGTGGGAAAGAGGATTTGTGGACCTGTGTCTGTGGACGTTTTTCAACATTTTTAAGTTAGAGATATGTTTTAAGTACTATGTTCAAGTAGACTTTTGCTCTGTTTGCTTTCCAGGGTGTACATACTTTAAAAGTACAGTAAATGAAGATTAGGCAAAAAGGAAAGCAACTTTTCAGAAGAGGAAGACGTCAAACAGTCTTCAGAATTTTTTTAGAAAGAGAGATTTAATTTCTTCTTCAGTATAATAATATACCATAAACAACCCAATAATATAAATTAGCTGTGTAAATCCTACAGTTTAACCCCTAAGGCTAAGTATCATTATTCCTACTTTAAAGAGTTAAGCAACAAAGACACTGAGGCCAAAATGATATAGAACTTGTATGAACACAAATGGCTGTTTCAAAACTCATTTTAGCAAAGGGAAAATAAGCCACAGATATCTGCGTAAGTCTAGCACCTTTATGAACAACCGTAGATTTACTTTTAGCCACTTATGCAGCATTATCAGGACCATCAGAGATTATAAGACTACTTCATGTAGTCACATCTAGTTGTGTTGGCAACACAAATGTGAAGAGATGCAGAAGTGGGAATCTGCCCCTGGATTTTAAACCAGAATCACTGTGTAAGCTTTAGTGCATTATGACTTTACCCATTCGTGCATTATGACTTTACCCATTCTATGTGGAAAATATACCAAATTCGGGCTCAAAAGGTCAAAAAGTTCAGCAACAGTTCTCAAAGCAATCTGAGTATGTGAATCAACTTCCTAACTGGTTTAGGCTTGCCTTTTGAGGATGCTTCACCGCACACATATATTTATAGGTACCTCGTTTTACAAACTTGCTTATTCTAGTGGAACATCAGGGAAAACAACAGTTTAATTTAACATCTCTGTTTATCATAGACTTAGCTGTGTTACAAGACCTTTCCAATTTCAAACAGAGTGAAACAAATAAAACATAGGTGCCAGGTTCATTAGCATTTAATGAATAACAAATTAACTTCCCTCTGCTGGTAATCTGAACTTGTCTTACTCCTGAGTTTTTCAATTATATTATCTTCTTTCACACAAATTAAAAGACTACATGAGCACAATTAGATGTGGCAGCTACAAACAACTGGAAAAGAGCTCACAAAATAAATTACGGAACTATTCTTCTTTCAAACCGACCATGTATCAATTCAGATAAACGACAGCTCTCTTCAGCTTTTATCTATTGCAACCCAGACATGAAGTAGGTATTAAGTTTGTGTTTCTGTGAAAATAAGCTATGACTTGGTCCTCCCTTCTCTCATTCCCTTTCCTTTCCCATTGCTTATAAATTCAGTTTTTTAGTATTAAACTGATGCATGGCCTAGTTCCTCTGTTTTACTCACAGATCTGCTCACTAGAGTACATAAATGCAGATCCCTCTGCTCATCTTAATTAATTCTCTTTTTATGACTTTATTTCTCTAAAGATATATAGCATTTTTCTTAAATTCCACTTGTGCTCGCCTTTAGCATCTCAAGTTCCTGTTTCTTTCCCTCAGCATCCTGCCACAAGGGAGCAGAAAGCTACACCTTAGGGGAGCTTTAAACTGAGATTTTTCAATTGCAAAAACATTTTAATTGTATTTTTCTCTAAAATCTTATTCTATCTGTTGGGAGTAATAAGGGTACAGCAGACCTACCATCGCATAATTTTTGGGCTGTCATTTTTTAAATGATGTTTTGATTATAAATGTCTAAGAAGAAAAAGATTTTAAATGTAGTTTTCTGAAATATTTCTTTGTTCTTAAGAAGCCAGTTGCTGTTCTTTACATTTGACTTCCTCTAATCCAAAAAGAAAAAAATACCTTGAATTAACTTCAAAATAAAAGATTTTTTAACACATATAACAATACATAAACATATATAAACAATCTGCTTCAAAATAACAGTTTTTAACAGTTTGATAATCCAATACTCATTTCAATTTAATAGCATACTTTTTCAAAAAATCCAAGTCATTTAGTCAAAATTCATTGCTATTTTTCAAGCTTGTTAGGGGAGGTAAAGAATCTCAGTGTCCTATATTAAATTACATTGCTTGTAGATAATGTTGTTTGGCACCTTTGAAAATGAAAGCATCCAACAGCCTGAACCATTAAACACATAAAGGAGCCATGTGCTCAACTGATGTTTCTTCTTGTCTTTGTACCTGTTGCTTAGACAATTATTCTGCCTACAGAGCTCATGAAAATTTTATGGGGCAAGGTCTAATTGACAATGTTTAGCAGCTGGCACCTACACAGAGCAGAGTTTATGTACAACCAGATGACAACTGTCCAAAGCAAAAGCTCTGAAGCACACATCATGGACCTCCTCACCACCCCCAAAGCTCAGCTGTTGCACCCCAGGACTTGCTAATGAAGACATAGCTGATAAAACGTACCACCTAAGCAGAAAATGGAAGACCTTAAAACACATTAAAGAGAATGATGTGGAAGACAGCCACAGACTATAGTATGGATGAAACAATTAGAAAACAAAATGATGCCCATGAAGTCTCTGGCATACAAGAGGATCAAACAACTGTTCTTTAGCAGTTCTGTGTTGTGTTAACAGAGTATACCCCTACTTTGGGGTTAAAGATGAGAATAATCTACTAAACAAGAGCAAACTCCAAAAACTACCCTCCACGTGCCACCTATTTTAGTCTGGTAAACTTTGTCTTACAAGTGTTGCAAAATACTTTTTATTTTGCAAAAATCATTCTTAGATATCCTGAAAATCACTTAGGTTCTTGTAATTCTATTTTTCGAGGAGACTGGTGATTATTTGTACGCTCTTCCAATGCTGACCTCTACAAAGAAGCTGGCCATATCTCCAGCATATTTTTGTAGTTTTGAGGGAGTCAAAAGTCAAGATATTTGGTGTCTGGGGTTTAACTGCTCAACAGCAAGGCAATGTTGACTGTCCTGAGACCTTAATGTAGGCAACAGAATAAATTAACGTATCAGAGAACACTACTGGCTCCTCCTTGTGCCCTAGAAATCAAGCAAGATTAATGAACTTGTTTTGTAACCCCTGGAGTATCTTCTAGGCAGGTAAATGACAAACACTGACAGAGCAAGGAAAGCAGGTTGATTTACATGGAATTAATACTGAAATGAAGGGGGTATGAAAGCCTTTTCCTTTTCCAAGTGACATTTGTCATCGGTAGTCACTGGTATAACCAGAGATAATCAGGCCATAAACAAGTTTTGACTTCTTTGGAGAAGCAGCATTTTGTCAGACGATCTCACAGCAGTTTGCTCTACTCCTGCCTTGTACTTAAACGCACATTTAGGACAGCGCTACATTTGTTATAATTTCTAAGCCAGTATGGAAAGTAATTTCACAGCAGGGAGCAAACTGTAGAATCTGCAATCTAGCACAGTAACACCTTGAGCTGTTCGTTCCTCCTCCTCCCCCCCCAATATCCTATTTCCCTTTACGCTCTAAGGTTGAACAAGAACAGATGTGAGATGTTGTGATCACTGCTTTTTCTGCAAGGAGAATAGCTTAATGGTTTTGTAACGCAGGCAACACCTTCCCATGCTTATTTCTGTGATGTTATCAAGGTTGCAAACTATCTAAAGAAATGCATTTTTATGCCTACAGCCTTCTTCATAGTTTTTTGTTTTGCACTGATTAGCAAAAGCAGTAAGTTTTTGTCTTAATTTTTAAGTGCAAATTGGAACATTGGTAGCATAGGAAACTCCACAGATAGGCAAGCAAGCTTTGGGGCTTTTTAATACTAATAAGGAAGCTTGCAAAAATTTGGAGACATAAAGGATGTAAAACATTGAAACTACATTTCAAATGAGTACAATAACCAAAAAACCTCCAAAGCTAAAAGAATAAATAAAAACAAAACATGATGTGCATGTGTGTCGGGGGGTGCCTTTTAATCTCTCACTGCAGGAAGTCTCTGAAAAGCGAACATAGAGGGATGCCACACACTCAGACAGACTTTTCTTGGCATCGTTCAGGTCTGTTGTGCTGTTTATCGTGTTTCAGAGAGTAAAGAACCAAGTATAAGGGGACTGATACATATGTGTTTGTTAGGAATTGCACACCTCTTCTAGCCCACCTTCAGTGACTGGATGAGACTTCTGCTTCAGTGTATCAACACATCTGGCCATGTGAACTTCTACAGGCAGTATCCAACACCTGAAAATCTGTGCATTTCAATGTTAACTTTAACGTTGAATGCTTGCATTGCGTCTCCTTTTATTTTGAAAAGCACATCTGCCAAAACTCAAATCTAGACATGCAAACTCCACGCTAACACACAGTGAAATTTTTTTCATTAAACTTCAGCTCTACAGATGTAAATATGAACTGCATACTTACTGACAGCCCACTGGGCGTCAATCTTTCTGTCCACTAAGGGCAATAACAAAAGACTTCATTCACCATAGCTCAGTGCAGAAAGCATCAATCCACAAGTACGATGCCAGTTTGCAGTGCCTCGTTTCAGAGCTGAAGTAATCACAGTCAATAAAATACAAAGTACAAGAGCAGAATACCCTTGAATTTTTGTCGTCTTCCTACCAGTGGTTTATATCACATACTTGATAATGGTTCTGCTCAAGCTGAAGCCCATTATCCTTCTATCTACATACAGGAACATCTACGTGACTGTCCATTTTATTTTTAAACGTATTTGTTATTCTCAATAATCAGGACCAAATTATGCATTGTAAGAGGCTTCTAACAACCTATTTCAGTTTTATTTTTAGTTGATGATGTCGATTGAGGTTTAATTTTGTACAATTTAAGTCACATTTCAGATTTCCTCACTGTAACTAAAGTCACACTATTTCTGCTGTGATTGCCCATCTATATTCGCTACCATAATGCTTTTAGTACATTCTTTTTCTTGTGTCATATTGATTAACAGCTTACTTGGCAAAATGCTCACACTTCAACATTTTGATTAAATTATGGGGCTGATTCAGATATATTCTTCACCTAGAAATTCTGTTGGCTTCGGAAGGAACTTGCACATGTAAGGAATGCAAAAGCAGACCACATTCACAACAAAGAAAAATGTCACAACTCTTATACTGGGCACTTTCATTATTTTCATCCAATAGATAGAATAAACTGATGGAAATGATTATTCTACATGTTTACCTAGGTTCTGTTAAGTGTAATCTTGCATACTTCAAGAGTTTCATTAACTGTTTTGGGGACTATCACACAAATATATTTGTTTCTTGGGAAGTGTAAAGGACTACCTTTTCTGTTCTACTTTTTAACAAAACTATTTAGAATAATGACATATTTCACTGTACTTTTCAATTTATGACACCTCTTGGCTCTTTCTTTGTTCTTTTGAGAAAAATGTCTTCATTTAAATATATTTAACTTGGGTTTGTACATAGGCTCCAGGTGGACCTTCAGCCTTCATTCACTAGCCTTAAGTTTAATGGAGCTTAGTTTTCCTTCAGGACAGACTACAGGCAGTCATTCAGCCAATAAGCAATAACAGAATTAAAAGCAAGAATAATTAAAAACATTGAAAACTCATATGCAAATAAATGGCATAATTGACATCTCATAGGAACACTTTGAATTTGCTTTCTCTGATTAGAAATCCCTCCTCGTCACCTGCACTCCCTAGAGGTTTTAGATTTGCATGGGCAGGAACTGGTGTTCATGCATGCAAAGGGAAGAGGTGGGAATATTGAGGTTTCTACATCCATCTTCTCCAGCCAGCATGCCAAAAGGATAGTTACCTGACTTCAGTACAACATTTCACAGAGGTTTTGGCCGTTACTATGAAGTACATATACGAATGGGAATGGAGAGACAATAGCGAGTGTCAAGCTCTAATCAGGTTTCTGACATTGTCAGATAACAGTTCGTCTCAAACACCCCTCAATTCCCCTCAGCGATAGAAGTTCCTCTGTAAGGGCACACTTACCAAGACATTGTCTCCTCCAAGGGATTACATCAGTTTGGGGGATAATAGTATGTATATAAGAACACTTACATTTATGCTTCTAAAGATAGTCACAGGAAAAGACTTAAAATAGTCTGTCATAACAACTCATCTTTAAAAATATATTTAAAACTATATTAATTATCAAATACTGATAAAGTACTATCTGTTATAGTCACGTATGTTCCTATTTTTGTGCAGTGAAAGCACTTTTGTGCATACTGAAAGCACTGTGTCCAAAAGAGACCACTAACAGTTTATGTCTCTGTTCTTTTGTTATTTTATGTTCTAATTAAATTATTGTTCATGTAAAGTGTTGTAATGCCATTCTGAGCACTGAAAGGTTAATGAAGGCAAGTTAAGTTTCAACAAAAGAGCTTGTATGATCTTATGTGCTGTATTCCACTTAAATGGAATTACCCCTCCACTTTCTGACCTAGACACATAACAAATGGCATTTACTATGCCAGCACAAATCAGCTGGTCAGCGAATGCTGCTGGCCCTTTCTGGGTATCAAGCAGCTAACATACACAACGCCTTCAAGTAATTAGATTGTTTTCCTAACTATTAGGGAAAATTTTAAAATTCAGTTTGTGATTAGTACTATCATTCTGATGAGCAGAATTCAGCTTTGAGGCAGAAATTCCATGAACACTTGCACAATTGATCTATCTTCTCCGTTTCTTTTGTTTTATTTTTCTATAAAGAATTTTGTAGAGCCAAATTCTACTTTGTTTCTTCAACAAAAGTCCACTGAAAATACTTTGTAGTATATCAGCAAAGGCCTCAGAAACAGACCCAAAGATTTTGATCACAAAGCCTTAACAATTATGCTTTTTCTTAGAAAAACTTTCAAAGCAGGGTGATATCTTTTTAATTTTATTTTAACATAGGAAAGCCTATCACGTCACTCTCCTTTCTTTCATCCATTTTATTAGCTGGAGTAGTCCACTCAAGGACTCCAGAGGGTATGAAGTTCAGACAGGGAAAGGTCAGACACAGAACTGCTCAGTATGACTTCGAAGTTTGAGGTTTGGTCGACCATACAGCACAATGTATCACAATCCAAGCGCGGTTAAATGCACCCTCCAAGTTGCTCAGTGCTCATTGTGAAGATGTTTATTCTGTTTCTTGTAATTGTTTCAAAATTTATTTCCTTCTTCATTCCATGCTGTTGAAAGGCTCTACAAAGCAACAGCAGTAAAATGCTTCTAAAACCCACACAGGGTTTTATATGTAAACAGCTGGAAAATGGGCTAAACTGAGAACTGCGTATGCACTCTGCAGGGACTGAAATTTTAAGTGACAACTGATGCTATTCAGGGACAACAGGAAAGCAGCAGTGAAGAATGGAATTAGATGAGATACAGTCAAACCTCTCATTCAATTTCTTATCTGTTAATCAGTAAATATGTTTCTAGCAATAACAGTATACAAAGTCATATGCTGTTTCAGCAATCCGTTGGCACTTAATTAAACTTATAAAGTATAAGCTCCAAGCTACAATTTTTTCCTTTTTGATTCAAGCTATGGTTCATTTATTTTAACGCCTTTGGGAGTTTTGCCAGTTAATAATTGAAGAGGTCATTTTGTTATGAATTACTTCTTGCTTTTCCGTTCTATGTATTTATCTAGTTTACAGTGAAGGGAATTTTCATATTTCTGAAGGGCTATTGGTAGGCACGGCCACTGCCAGCGCTGTGTTTTAGCAGACAGAGAGGCTTTGAACTCATAACCTAAAGCACAGGGAGACAACTTTCAGATTGCTGGAGTCTGGTAGCTGTGTGCTGATCTTTGATTTGTTTGCTAAAATGCGATTTTGCAACTGATGTGTCATAACCCATCAACATCTCTAGGAAAGTTCTTGCTAGCAAGGCTCCATCACTTTAGGAACTGCAATTAGCAAGCAAAGCCCAATCATAATCTATGCTCATAAAAATCTATTTTTTTTCACCAGGGTTTCTAAAACAATATATTTCTAAAACAATTCCCATAATAGCAAGATGTAATATTAGTAATTTTTTCCTCGGTTTTGTTTTCGAGACAAACTACATCAATGTTCATTAAAACACAAAATATCATACTTAAGAAAAAAAGCACAGACATTTTTTCACAGGACAGGGGAAGAACAGGAGGAAAGAAAAAGCTACCACTTTAATTGACTATGTCATGCCTTCTGATAGTAGAAAATACATTGTGAGAAATTCTATAAATACATCAAAAACCTAGAAGATAATATGGGCCACCTGGTTTCCTACATATAGAAAGAGGGACCACATCTGGAACTTTAGCCCCCAAGTTAACAGAACTTCCTGCTGTGCTACCTGTTAATATCAATTAGGATTTATATGGCAAAATAATGGTTCTTGTAAATATATTTCCTCAGCTATATCAACAAAACCACAGTTACAGTTGTGTTCCAAAAAAGCCTCTGATTGTGTTAAGTGGCCATTTCTCATTTCCTTCTTTGGGCATCCATCTTCAACATTGCTGATTGTAATATACTATTAAAGAATATTGAAAAATGCATTGCAACGCTTCTCATTTGCCAGTAAACGTTCCTTGTAAATAAACTAATCCAATACACAAAGTCTTATATGGGAATAAATGATTTTTCACTGGATTTTACTCTGTGTTTTTCATTATTATTGTTCTGATACCTGAGAACCTTTTTTCCTAAGGCTTTCAGTTAAATCTGATATCCTGCCTTATTGTTAGAAAATTTTTCTTTGCAATTTACTTCTCAAAACAATTCCATAATTTATGGACACAACAGAATGCTGTAAATGTATTATTGTACATTAATACAGTTATATATATCATTATAATAATTTTCAAAGCACAGACTGCAGTTCAAATTAAATTTGATACATTTAAATCACTCGAAAAATAATTTGGAGCTATCAAACATATCTTTTCCTGTCACCAAAACTTTCAGGAACACTAAATACTAAAAAGAAAATCCACCAGCAAAGTGCACATGTGGATAGATCACCGGTCGCTACCTACACTTCATCTTCCCTTTAACAACATATATATCAGCCTATTCATTCAAAAAAATGTTTTTATTTCCCACTTATTGTCAAGCACAATGGCTTTGGACTGTCTGTCAGTCTCCAGTAGACACACTGAAATCCACCAAACCTGAACCTCTGATTTGGAGAAAACATTTACACGATTGCAGCTGACATTTGAAACGTAGCCATCATCAACTGCATCATACAGTAAGCACGAGGAGCAGCAAAAAGCTTCGGGAATCTGACAAGAGAGGACTGCATGCCAGAAGAGCAGTTACACAGACTGTTGTGTCTGGATTCTTACGGACAGAGATCAGATATTCTCCATGCTCAGTAACGGTCATATAGACAGCTGCCTGCATACACATCGGTACCCGCTGCGGGCAATGCCTTGAATAGGAATGACACCATCAGGAGAACCTCACGCCAAGCAGCAAACCAGCGCTCTGATGGCCAGGGCTGAGGAGATCCAGGAGACCTAATGCATTCCTTGTTTGTGTGTGTGTGAATGAGTAACATGTGGAGCCAATGCAATCATTACAACCAGATTTAAATCCTTTTAACATACCTGGCTGTAGTATTTGTGCAATCACAGTAGTAACTTCAATGCCTTGTACACAATCTAGTGGCAGGTACAGACACAGACTGTGCAAGGCTAACTCGTAATGTGCTTTATAGCTTAAACTGTTACAGATCAGTTAAAATGCAGTTCTTTCTCCAGCTTTGCAACCCATGACATTTGACTTCCTTTAGAGGTGATACTATGTTCCAAGAGTATGTTAGATAAATCCCAGTCGCAGACAATCTAACTTTCTTGGAATATATTAGTTTATGCTGCTGCTATAAAGGATCCAAATTAAATTCCCCACAGGGATTTTTAACTGCCATAGTAAGATATACAAAGTAATTTTTTTTTTATAACAACAGGGACTACAATAATGACTGTTGAATTTCATTTTGATAATGACAGATGTTACAAAGACAAAATAGGAATTCTTAATGAGATTTTGGGTGACATTATCTCAGTTTCATATACTTCCATATTTTCAAATTTGATAGTAGTAAAACTGCTTCCTTCATTATAAGATACTGCTTTTCTTTTCTTGTTATTTAGGTACATTTTCTGTGTTGCATCAGATTCTCTCTGTAACTTGCTCTAATGCAGACTCTTTTACTTGAAGCATTGTAGAAATCTTTAACTTTTTGCAGTAATATATAATCCTAATACATGGAGAAGCAGATGAATATAAGATCAGAAGAAGGGAACTTACACAAATCTCTGGCTAAGGATAATTTGTTCTCACTCAGTTGCTATTTTATGTGTGGTTATAGAAATGTGGTTGAATAAAATGACAAAGCATTCTATTTTGGTACAATGATGGATAAAGGCACTTCATTTTTTTGACTTAAAAGTGCGAATTCCTTTTTCAAAGAAGTGGAACGCCTACATGGTATAGGAAGACAGATGATGATGTTCTTAAAAGATGAATACTGAACAGACTGAATAAAGCAGCCAAATAAATAATTCAATAAATTTAGATTCTGATTATACTTAGAAATATAACAATGGAGATGTAGTTACCAAGATTTTTTATTTATTTTTATAACTGAATTCTTTTAAAACCTTATCTTTTACCTTTTAACCCTCCTTGCCCATTTCCATCTCTTTTACTAGAATGAAAATATTCTAGTTTACAAGGATTTTAACAAACTCTGTTCATGTGATAGATTTTAAAAGTTACTGAAGTCGGCAGCCTGTCTGAATGCTCCCAAAAGTATTTGCAAATTCATAAAGCAAATGCTGAAGATGTCGTGTGGTTTCACATTACAACATATTCTTTGATTTCTACATAATTTAATTTGCCAAATCCCATCTAAACCGTGATCTCTGTAACTTCAGAACACAGCACACTGTTAACTTCTGTCTGCCAAGAAAACAGCAGTGCCTGAGTTATCTCAGGGGGACACATGTCACTCCCCAGGTGTACTGAGCTGCACTCAAAAATAAAAGTGAGATTGTATGCTCTTACACGCATATAGCTCATACACAGGAAAAAGTAATTAATAATTCTAAAGACCCTTATATATGTTTTGAACACTGAATTCACACTGTCTCTTTTTGGGTTTATAAATCTCTATATGAATAATGCTATTTATTCTGCTTACCTCCTGAAAGACTAGCAGCAAAATATTTTTAAAAACATTCACAGATTTCTGTCCATGTTCTCAAGAGATACTTTCACTACACAGCAGCTAGTATATCCCATAGAGAGAGCAGGAAAAGAGATCACAAACTAATGGCAGCCATTTGAGTAGTCCTCTGAATTATTAATAAATTAGATCTATGAAAACCATTTAGAATGACTCATTAAGTCGATTAATTCCCTATTTCATGAGCAAACATTGGGTGTTCTAACAGAACGGAAGATAGGAATCAGTAGATAAATAATGATTATTAGAACAGCAGAGATTTTTTTGGAGTAATTGTCAAGCTAGAGAGAAAGTGTTACTTGAAAGTCTCAGGAAGGGCTTTCGAAAATTGATATGACAGAAGACTAGCATGAAGTGGTAAAAAAATAGATAATCTGAGTACATAAAAAGTGTACATGACAATATAGTAAATAAGGAACGCTATCTAATTTGTAGAGGCCCTCAAATACAGCAGCCATAAATTAAAGTGACAGGTATATCACTAGGTCTGCTCAGGATTTAACATCAGTGCTTCGGCACAGCGGATTGAAGTGTAGCCCCTAGTGAATAAAACCACCGCATTCAAAGTGAAAGAATTACTTTTATTAGGGGTTGCTTCACTTTGCATTTTATGATTTGTGTTTGCCTGTGTAGTTTCAGCTTTGCCTTACCATAGTGTTTATAACATTTTAATTGCTTAAAGAAATAAACTTCACGCACAAAAAAATCAGAATATATTTTCGCACACTTAATGAGATTTTCTAAACTACTTCCATCTCCTTTACCAATTAAAATGCGAACAGGCTGAAGAAGAATTAACCATTTTATGGTATACTGGAATTAAATTAATGACAATTATTTGGTGATGTAAAATTAATGTCTTTTAATCAGATATTATTAGTTCATCTATTTACATGCAATTATTTTCCTTGAGAATTAGATGCAGAATAAAGATGTAGCAGGTGAAAATTTTGCAAGTAGCCATAGTCTGCATTACAGATGTTTTTCATCTAATTTTGGAAACTTCATTACTATAGCACCTTATTTTTTCTGTATACAGAATAAGATTAGAGGAAAATCTAGAAAAAGGATATTAGTGTCAGAGAATCATGATGTTCTGCAACCCCATTTATACAGCACCTTTTCACAGAATAACTGGAATTCACATTACACGTTCTTTACATGGTCCATGAAAGCCCCTTAGAATCCTTCCAAAAGCTGCAACAGTATGCTGGGAGCACGATAAAAGGTCTTGTAGATACCTAAAACCAGTGCTACTCTAATTACTTGAAACGAGCACAAAACCAGTTTCATACCAATGATGCTGATATACAGACTATAAATCATGTTCTCACATAGTAAGAAGAACTATTCCTAAGAACTGGACGACTTATGGAGATTTTAATAATTAGCTATTCATTATTGTAGAAAGAGTCAATAAATATCACAGAATTACCTATAACTTTAGTGTGTATATATATATGTGCCCTTTATTCTACTCTTCTAATACGCCAGTAGAAATACTTACTCTTTATTAACCCTTTAATACTTGTAAGTTAATATAGTCTAAATTACAGACACCTGAAAGTTTTTTCTAATTTCTGTTTGATCATACAAAGAGCCTAGACACCACCAAATGAAAGATCCCATTTGTTCATAGCGCAGGCTTTTAAAGGGTAAGCTGTTGAAAAAAAGGGCAATAAATACCTTTGTAATTCTTTTCCTGAATACAGTGTAATCTATAACAGAACCTATGAATCTAAGTTATAACTGTTTTTATAGAACCTATAAAATGAATCCAGAATCTATAGCAAATGTAATTACTCCTTCAGAATGCAAATACTGACTTTTTTAAAAAAACCTCAAATATTTCAGACTAGACCAACCAAAGCTTATTAAAAGAGGTTATTCTGAGAAAATGACAGGCTTGAATCCATCAATTAGTTCACATGTTGTACTGGACACTGCCGTAAATAGGGCTATTAAAAAAAAAAGTGAGAAAAAGCAGCAAGAAGCCAACAGTACTGAGCACTTATACAGAGAAGTTATTGTACTGCTGCTACAATGCATCTACAACTGAAAGTACATACCTCCAGTGCAAATGTGTGTCAAGTTCAGGAGACATGCAGGGTATGTCCGTTGCCTAAATATAGTTATTTGGGGTTGTGCAGGATACTTGGACTCCTAACTTTCCCTCTCATACCCAGATCAGCCAGCCTGGCAGATCTGCTGGGGCAGGTGTCCTTCCAAACACATGCTTAGAATTTTTGTATTTTTTTTGTTATTTCAATGATACATTCAAGTACTAAAAACCCATAGTATTTATACTTATATATATATATATAATGCTATGAAGAAAGTTATGAACTCCAGTGGAGTTCAAAGCAGCCTGGGAAGTCTTTTCTCTCTTCGGTACTATGTGAAAAAACTGCTTTTTAAAGACAGATTGGTTTTTTCTTCCTTAAAATACATCTCCATTTCTATAGTATTTGGCTAAAAAAAAAAAAAGAGTTGCACCTATTTTCAGTATGGGTTAATACAAGGAAAGTTTGTGTCTTGCAGAAGACCAATTCTGTAATCATAATGAGTCCCCTCCAGCTGTATTCATGAATGAGTTTCTGAATTACTTTTATTGTCCCCGATAAGCGCTACTTTGCATTTCAGTTTCTGTTATTTATAGCACAATGCCTCAGGGAGTAAGTACAAACAACATATGGAGGATCTACCAACTCAGGCATAATACTTCAGCTTGACTTGTGCTGCGATGGGGATTTAGATACTAATACTGAATTACTTTGGTTTTGGTCTGGAAGCCTCTGAAGGCAATCCTTACTTTTCAAACCATATGATCTTTATTTGATAAGGAGGAAGAAGAGTGGAGCACAAGCTCAAATAATCTTGTTCAGTTGTTCAAGAAACTACACAGCATTAAATATGTTTTACTGCTGTATTTACAAAGACTTTCATGTTCTCTCGACTAGCACGCAGGCTGTGAACTTGACATAGTTTTGGGACCAGGCTGCATTCCCTGTTCACTTGTTTTGCACTAGTCTGATAGTGCAAAGCAGACAGAAAGTCATTTTTTTTTCAGGGCTAGAGACATGCTCAGAACAACAGGAGAGTGACTATGGTTTCTCCTCCAGAAAAAAGGCCTGTGGGAAAAGATCATGGGTGTGGCTATTCCTGCCCTTTTGTAATTCCTCTCCTGTCACTAAACGCACATAAATGTAAATTTACACCTCAAACTGCTATCTCAGAGCTGCAGGAAACATTTTGCACTTGCATGAAAGCCTACGTGGAGGCTGCCCTATTTAGGAAGGAAAGACAAGGGGTGAGGATGAAACAGGGGAAATGGATCTGAACAAGTAGGGCTGCGGAAACTCAGGAGTTGTTCAGTTGTTCAGTCCAGCACCCACCAGCTGATAAGCACAAAGGGCTTCTCCTGCACAGGGAGCCCTGTGGCCAGCACAGGCTCAAGTCCTCTGCTCTGATGTAGACACAGAGGCAGGACACCAAGATGAATTATAGCTGGTAACTCCCAGAAGAAACACTGGTAAAGTTATTAAATGTTTAAGACAGGACTCTCTTCTCTCATTCTCAATAAAAAAAAAAAGAGTTAATGTTCTCAGCTAATGCATGAAGTATATTCTGTCAAAGAGAATATAATTTATTGCTCATCTTTTTAATAGCCAAGAGCATTTGCCAAAATTTTTCAAACATCAAACTAGTTTGAATTAAAACATGGCCTCTTCTGAAAAGCCATTTTTGAAATGTATTAATTTCTCTGACTGGAGTATTTATTTAAATATCTGCATGTATTCTTCATTTCTAAAGAGAAAATTTGAAAAACCACATTTAATATCTATTATTTTTCAAACAGAAAATGGAAGCAACTTTGAAACACTTTTTCCCAATTTTAAACAGATTAAGGCTCATATTCTCCAATATTATGATATTTTCCCCTCTCTGTCTTTCCATAGAGTATGGTATGGCCCGTACTAGACGCTTTCTCAGTTGAAAGCTAGTCTTTCCCCTGGGGTACTATAATTTCACAGTGGCTTATTTATCAAACGGAAGACACACTTGGAAACTGTACAATGCAATGTACTTAACCTCTTGCTCTTTCCCTCTTTTTCTCTTCTTCTCAAAACTTCATCATGGGCACCTGTTCAACATATTTTTGAACTGCCACCATCTTTACTGAGGTCAGTGAAGCCTTTATTCATTCTTAGCAATCATATTGTACAAGTTGTCAACCATTTTACTCGCTTTAAGAGGGGAACTTTTATGTGTTCACTGAAGAGAAACCTTTAACAGATGAATATTGAGGTTAACTTGCTGCTAGTTAAGTACAGCTGGGCTAACAAAGGGTTTGCTCAAACTTAGACAATGCCCTGGCTCTGATAAAATGCACATTTGCATGTTTGTTCTTATGTTTCACCATATGTCATTGCCTGCAATGCTGTTGAGTAACATAGCTGTCATATTAGTTGATATGGTTACTACTTTAATAGATTGAACAAATATAACCTGATCTCCTTAAATTAAATATGGGTATTTTTGCAATATAGTATTTTTCAGGGCTGTACATTGATTGCAAATATAGTCACTGTCATAAAATAAACTAAAAATCCTAGAGATATTATTTATATAAATGCCACTTAACATTGTCTCTGACAAATGAAGTAGAACAGGTAAGGTAACTTTTGAATCACATTTCGGTGTACGGGGAGAACTACTTTGGCGATTTGTTTTACGGCTGTAAAAACAACGAACAATGCATTTTACTGCTTGAAAACTCCATTCCTTGAGATTCTAACTTCTTTTTTATGATGAATATATTTGAATATTATATGTATACTCAAATACATGGAGTATGAAAATTCAAGCTTTGTTTAAGAAATACAAAAATGCTTCTCTCACTATATGAATTAACCACTCAGTAGTTAAATACCAATTATTAGTTTTTCTTATTTTGTTTATTAAAGTGTGGAATTCATTGCCACAAATTGTTTTGGATGCCAGAAGTGTAAATGAAAGAAAATCCATTAGGGGCTATTAACACACACAAACCTGTGCAAGCAATCCCAGATGAGAGGCAACATCAGCTAAGCTATCATTCTGATACGTACTCTGATGTTATTTTCCCTCCCTAGGTATCGATTACAGTCTACTGTGGAAGAAGGTGTAACTTACGATTGATAGCCTCATCTTCTCCAGTACCTCCATTTCTATGTTCTTAATACTAATTGGCTTAAAAAAAAAAAGATATGTGAAGTAAAGGAGACAGCTGCTGCCTTTTAAAAAAGGCAGCAAAAGGAAATACTTAGTGTCCGTAAGATTTCCTCTTTGTGACAAAAAGGCTTTGATAAAAGCTATCACTAGGGCATATTTTTAAGCTTTTTTTTTTTTTTAAGCACACACAGTACCTACATTTGCTGATAATAAACATGGATCTTGGTAGCAAAAGAGCATGCTTTGACAAAAGCAGTTATAAACTCACACTTAAATATCTACATTTCTTTTCAAATTGCTTTTTTTCCAGCACTGCTCAGATTTAAATCTCTACACACTCTTCTATAATGCACTTTTTTGTAATTTCAAAAAATATCTGCTAAGAATTGTATGTATTTTTATTACGTAATTTTTTTGTTATATGATCATATCTGCTAATGAGAACGTATTTCTTAAAATCAAAAATATAAGGGAAGTGCATTAGGAATACTGGATTTTAAGCAGAATTTTTGAAGCTGATAAATTATCTAAAATATAATGCTGCTTAATTGTGTTCTTCCTTTTACAGACAAGGTTAAGCTTGCGAAGGGGAACTGCATCTCAGTTTTGGTATAGAACCCTCATCCCATTCTCTGAAATACAGTAAGAGTCAGGGATAATAAAAAAATTTGTTATAGACCTACCCTCCGACAGGGATTCTGTTGTGAAAAATCTCTGTCCTGTGAAACTCTTAGGCCAATATTAGAGAGCAAATAAGAGCTTAAACAACAGCAGAAATACTGTGTATCATATCTAGCCATTAATAACAGATCAGCTTAGAGAACTATTTTGTCTAACACTTAGGAAAGTTTTTTTGCTGGTATTGATTGTAACATCTGCCCTTTATTATCACTCAAAATGCATGAAAACCACATTGCATTTGGGGGAAAAACAAAGTCCCAAAGGGGGAAAAAATGTCGTGGAAGTTAACTGAAATAAAAGTACACCATTTATTAATTTAAGATATGTTGATTCAGACAGCTGTCTTAATAAATATAGGAAGCTGGAAATCACATTTTGAAGCAAATATTTTTCAGAAACTTATTTCTAGTTACAGTATTACGTATCAATTCAGGAACTGGAAGGAAATTGGCCAAAAGGCAAAACTTAATGATGATGAATTCTGTAAAGATATTAGTCTGCACTCAATCTAGAACAAATACACAAGGTTACTGATTTGAGGAGTGGATGCAGACTTTTTTTCTGGAGCACTGTCATCCTTGGTCCTTTTTCCAGTCCTTCACACACTGAAAAAGAGGACACAAAGCAGTAATAGGATCCTACATGAAAAAGCTGTCTTAAAGAAAAATGAGGATGATCTCTGCAGCTTGAATAAATTAATATATTGTTTAGCCATTTACAGATCTTAGTTCTTCAATCTTTATTAAAAATTATTTTTACTTCTAGGTTTAGCAAAACCAAAATGTCAACTTTCTCCTATCCTTCTAGCAGAAATATTTCACCTTTTGTCCACCCACTTTGCAACGTAATAATTCACTGTTAGCTCACAGATACAACTCTCAAAGATGAGCAAAGCTTCATACACATTTTAATTGCCATGTGATCTTCTAAATACTGCCCTAAAATCCAGATCCGATTACAGGTTTGTCACTTGTGGAAGGAGGAGAGGGACAGGAAATCTGAGAAGTGGAGAGAGAATTCAGATAAGGGAGTGGGACCAAGAAAGAGGAGCCTGAAGAAGGGAGTTTCTTTCTGTTTTCTTGAGGCTGGGACCAGTGACAGCCTCATGAGCCCTCACAGTTCTGTTTGACTTTGGAGAAAGACAAACTTTCTGGCTTCCTCACAGCGTTTCTTCATACAAAAGACCTGCCAACACAATGGAGACATGGGAACATTCTGCAGCGCAGAGCTTGCAGCTAGCCGAAAAGGTTGTCTTCGGAAGCTGCTGATGGTGCTGCAGAGAGATCTGGTAGGGACAGGCAGACACTGCAGGCCACCCGCTGTTTAAGATGATGCCTTCTGTCATCCAGAACTGTGACTTGTAAAATTTACAAGAAGATCTGACTACTGTGCTACAAAATATAATCATATCACTGTTAAATAAAAAATGCCCTTACTGTTATTGAAGAAAAACAGAAGGACAAATTGTTGATAACACTTGATGGCTTCTAAAGGGGCTAAATCAATGGGAACAAGAGAGAGGCAGCCCAAGTTTCCATCAGCCAAAACCTTGCTGGGTGCAGCATGTTCCCAGCAGCAACAGCTGTCCTCAGTGGGTGAGAGAAGACAAACTTGGGGTAAGAGTTGGTCTTATACTGGGGAGACGTTTTAGGTCCTGCATCAGGATAGGAGCTAACCCATAGCTTCCAGCAGTTCTGCTGGCAGAAAGGCGTGCCAGCCTCAGAAGCATCTGGTAAAAAGATGTTGGGTAGGAGAGCTGACTAAAGAGAACAGCTTTCAGACAAATAAAAATAATGGGAAATTGCAGTCAAATCTACGTGAAATGATTATTATTTTTCACATGGGTTGACCGCACAACTTGAATTTTATCTCAGACTTGTTTGAAGCAGGTTTCGTATGTTTTTTCACTTGCTTTCACCTCTGATACACATAAGTACAGAAGGAAAAAAATACAAGCAACTAGTATGTTATAAGAATTTATGCTGTCTTTTGAGTGTTCACTTTGCAAACAAACCTGAATTACACCACAACAGACTTTTATCTGGCCCAGAACACCATCACGTTCAGTTGCTAAATTCAGTAATAATATCACAGTATACTAAATATATTTTTATTTTTTTTAACCTTACTATATGAAGACTTCATTCATTTAATATCAGCCAGGCTTTTTAATGCTTTCAACTCATGTTACTGAAGTCATCACCCCCAATTCCAAATCACAGTCAAATTCTGTTTGCAGCTACTCCCCATTTGCACTCACATAAATCTGTTGAGTCAAGTGGAAGCATTTAAGAATGTTTTTGTAGCTCAGCCTAGCAATCTCAGTCAGTTCTTGTTTTAACAGGGAGATGCGCCTGTGGAAGTTATAAACTAAGCCACCTGAGTGATGTGAAAGACAAACTGTAAATGGAAGTACTTTTTGAAAGTTTCACCATGAAACAGTCATTTACTTCAAGGAGTTGTTTCATCTTTTCCCAATCAAAAAGAGGAACAACAGAGGACTGAGGTCTAAGTTTGAAATATGTCAAGACTGTACAAGTCCCCATTTTTGAAGAAGAGCAAATGCTCTAGACCGTCTCTTGAGGTCCCTTATGACCCTACATACGTGATGCTCTAAATTCTGTGCCAAGAGATTCCTTTCAGAGTACATAAAGACAAAAGGAAGGGTTAGGAGTCACAGTCATTACTAAGTCTTTCAGGGATGGAAAGTTTGGAGGTGATAGAAAGGCAAAATAATTGGTTTACACAGTTCAATGTCCAAATAACATGTCAGATGAAAGGAGCTTTCAAATCTCTTTCCTCATCGACTTTGATTCCTTTATACTTTTGTGGTTCATAGAGAGACTTACAAGGAGAACTGTACACCTATTGACAGCTGAGATTTGAATTATTAAGGTGAACTGAAATGAAATGCCCTTGTTTCCTGCACCAGTGAACATCCCAAATGTGGCATCTCTTTTATTAGTGATGAAACTACTATTCTATTCTCTCCATTCCAGTTTTCTGAATGTTCAAGATAGCAATTTCAATGGCAGCCAAGGACATTGAATACATTGTATTTCAGAGACAAAACTTTCGTTGTGATTGTTCACTGGTATTTCTATCCTGGAAAATTAAAATGCCAAACCCCATACTAAAACCAATAGAATGCCTATTGTAATATTGATGTATGCTGCTGCATATTTATTCATCTCATCCGCACTGGTGGAATATGAGATGACACGATAAAAAAAAGTCTCAGGACATTCATTAACCTAATCAACAAAATTAATTAGAAACTAGTAAACTTGCAATATAGGAAATACAACCCTAATCTTATTGTCTCTCTTGAATAAAAAAAAATCAGTCCTAAGAATATATTTGCTTTGGTATGAAATCACCACAAAATTTGCAACTATATCAGTAGCTTAAATTTATTATGAGTGTCTTAGTGTGAATCAGCAGAACTTTGAAATTTTTTCTTCACTGGTAGGGTTTTTTTTTTGTATATCTGTACTGTCCTGCAAAAAAGTAACATTTATGTATTCACTTTATCCTGCCAAAGTCAGAGGTATCAGAAAAGATCAACAAAACAATTTTCAATGCATTATTTAATGTGGGAGGGGAAAAAAAGCCATGAAGTTTGCATAATTAGAAAAAAAGCGTATTTGGAAACTGTATAAGGCAGTGAGAGGACAGCAAACTATACATTCTACCGTACAGTCAGGCATACTGTACTACACTGCAACTACAAGTGTATTACATGTGTATGTTTAGCAAATTTTTCTACATGCTCAATGCTCATGTAATTTGTACCACTGGCCAGCATATGTTCTGTGTTATACAGAAACACAGGCAGGTTTTTTTGGAGCCTATGTCAAAACGACAAATTGGACAGCTCTGTCTGAAACAAAATTATCATGCACATTTGGCTTTATTACCTGTTCATCCAGCAGCCCCAGAATTTACTGTAACATGCCAGATCTCTGAGGAGCTTCAAACAGTGCCCTGTTTCTAAAAATCAAGTCAGAGAGATATTTTACCTTTTCCCTTCACAGTACTCTTCCTCCAACATTCTCTGCTCTCCTCTAAAATACGAAAAGAATTAAAAAAAACTTGAAGAAAACCTAAAGCTGTCAAAAGTTAGGAGAAACTACTGTATCAGTGGCAGCTTTGCCATAAATAAACATTTAATTAATTTATAATTCCTTTGCTTGGGAATATAGAGAATTTAACAGCCTCTGAATGTGTTGCTGGCTTTCCGTAGTGGTCTGCAACTCACTTATAAAAGCTTTTAAATCTTTTCTCTTGGGATTTTCAAAATCTTACATTCTTGAAAAAAAGAGTGGGTATAAGACATGTATAGAAGTATGATATACTTATTATTTAAAAAACTATGACTATTTTTTTTAATTTATCATCTCTTAGCAAAAGGCTGATGTACAAGTCAAATGCAGCAACAATAACTAGAAATAATTTTCAGCAAGTTAGCAATATCATTCTTCATATTTCAGCTCTACATCAGTTAGATGAAACATTATAAAAAGCCAAATACTGTAATCAAAGAAAATACCTTTTTATATTTTTATCATTTCTGTCCTTCATGAAAAGTACTTGTGATCCTCTCAGGGTCCCAAAAGGTATTTCTAACTGACACAGCTTTGAAGAGCAATCAGGTATCGCTCTTTAAAAGGAGGCTTTAACATAATAAAAAGCAGGGCAGACTGCCAGTTTTCCTGGCAAACCCAAATGGACAATGCTCCATTAAACACTCCTCCCTTAGCTTAAATTCATACTGAACTTAAATAAAAGCTTTAGTTGTGCAGCTTCAGGGACTGCACCTTGTTTGAACACTGCAAGCAGTTGCTCGCTCCAGTGAGACTGGATCAAA
>Ga0181612_182383_pt1 | contig 27804 bp, 13 predicted proteins | sample HoacroProtozoa21_FD_119630 | JGI IMG/M metagenome (GOLD analysis project Ga0181612, IMG submission 119630) | Hoatzin crop microbial communities from Cojedes, Venezuel. Combined Assembly of Gp0051906, Gp0051904, Gp0051908
CTATTAATGGCATTGTTGTTAAAGTAATCTTTGTCAAGCACAAATTCAGCATCCTTCTTGATGTCTGTAGAATATAGCGTAAGAGCGATAAGAAGGTAAGAACAGCAGATGTTTCTGAAAAATAAGTTTTGTACGTGGAGGTGTTCCCCAGCATATGTCTTTTAGAATATTTGCAGAAAGCTCATGATGTGGGTACTCTTCATGTAAAATAATATTCCTGTAAGAAAGTTATTTGATGACAGCTATTATTCTTTAACTTTGTACAGATCTTATTCTACAATAATTCCTTTATGGACATAAGCTCAGTAACATTCAACAGTAGTAAACTATAGAATTATCTACATTCACATGTTTTTAATATGAAAAAGCAGACTAATCAGAGCCCTTGACAAAAAGGCAAAAGAGGAATGACTGAATATGGTTTTAACAAACTGATATGAATCACTTGGTCCTTCAGTGTTGCCTCCTTAGTGATACTTTCTGTTTTGACAAGATCATTTATTCAAGCTGTCTCTCGTTTGGCACATATGGTTGGTGGCATATAGAGTCAAGCAAGCCCCAGCTTTTCATCTTTTTTCCCGTCAGGGAGTAAAATTTCTGTGTAAACAGGATCAGGTGATGATTCAAAATGGAAGCTAGTAATTCAATTTTATGTGTTGTTAGACCCTACAGTCTTGATATACATTCAGAGTTACTTTCAGCTGAAATCCACCAAACTTGCTATCTATCATCTCATGCATATTTGTTTTGTCTACCAATAGTTCTTATGAAAATCTAGTGCAAGAGGTTTAAAATCTATTTACCATAATTCATATGTCTCATCTTAAAAGCCATCATAATTTATGCTGAGTATAAATGCCTAAAGAATAAGGAATGGGACCAAAATAGAGCTTCAGCAAAAAAATATTCTGTGCTTGGGTCATCAAATGATGTAAGATTTCCAGGGCATTTCCAGTGATTAGGGAATGCAAACAAAGTGCAAAAGAAATGAGTGATATCAGAAACTAATGGAGCAATCAGCCCTTCTTGTTCCAAAGAGTCATCTTTTACAGTAGGAGGAGAAAAATTGTAGCAATCATAACCCATAATGCAGTGATGGAAAATGCAGTCAGAGTGATATGCCATTAAAGTTCATACTTCGTTTTTCACTAAAGATCAACAAGTTCAACAACAGCTGAAATCAGATTTTTATAGACAGTTATTGTTTCAGCTGTCATTACTTTTTCATTACTTGCTATCAGTGAATATTTTCAAGCAGTAGATCCAGTCTTTAACTTAACTTAGCTGTGCTCAACTGATGCACCAAGACACACTTAAAAAGGAAATGCTGGAAGATTATTTAATAAGCAGTGATTTAAACATGGGCAAGAGTTAAAGGAAATAATAAAACCAGTGTGCGCTGAATTGCAGACAGAAAATAGTTTCTTCTTGCTAGTAGGGCTACATAAAAATAAAGACTCCAAGCAATGGATGTGCTTCATGTCCAATTGATGCTGATGGAATTGAAGTTCCCAATATGTAAGGTTGAGTCATGTTGTGTGCCAGTTGTGGTAGTTTTTCTTTTGCCTGTAAAAAAATCTTGTGATTCCAATAATAAAAACAATTTCACTCAAATGCTGCCGCTTAATTCTTATCCCTTCAAACCAAACCCACAGAGCTGATGGCACAGAAGATATGGGAATTATATATCACATCAGTGCAGAATGATCTAATTTGCTCTGATGCAGAAGTCCTGAAGAAATATGCTGCTAAGGCGATCCAATCAGCTAGGGTTTGTTCTTTTCCTGTTCTAGTTTAGAAAGCAAAAAAAAGAAAAAGATCTGAAAACAAAAGCTATGCCTTCCAGAGATTTATCTCATCACAAAATCAGTCACTAAAGGAATGCAGAAATCTTTCAGGGAAAACAGACATCAAATCCATCCTGGCGGTGTTAGCTTCATTTTAGAGTTTCAGTAATGATATTTCAGAGCAATTAATAATGAACCCGCAAAAAGGGAGAAGTCTGCAAATTTCACTTTGATTTCATATATGAGTTACAACAGCTCCCAGACTGAAACCATCCTCTGTAATGGTAGTAAGCAAACCTATGCCTAAGGAACTACGTCAAAAAAATCTTGCTGACATAAATAGAGCGTACCAGAATGTCTTCAGAGTTCCTTTGGCCAAACGCAAAGGTACTGAAGTGTGACGTCTCTTTCTGCTACTAATAATGCAACCAGGTATGAAGATCTAGAAGGCTCAGTGTGCTCACGATTGGGCATGGCCTCTTTTGCATCTCGGGTAGCAATTCAAATCCAGAAAAAGTGAATACAACAGTGATTGAATTCGGTTGCCGCATCTGCTCTCGGCGAATTGGTCTCAGATTTCCTGGTAAACAGCTATTATATCGCATACAAAATGGCTCACCATAATTGTCACCCTACTAATCCTTGGAGAAAGAAATAACATAGACTGGAGCAGGCACCAAGAACAAAATTATCTTTAGTTCCATAGGTTGTTTCCCTTTGGGCAACAGATTTACATTGAGGAATGGGGCCAGGAATAGCAAAATAAAGCTTGTAACGCTTCCCACCTACAGCTTTTTGCTTAGCCAAACTTGTCACTTTTGTTTTTATATTCTTCATGAACGTTAGAAAGGCATCTTCAGATCTACATAGCACCACTAAATGACAGCTAAAAAAAACAGCCACTAAGGAAAGTAAAGCAAGAAATCTAATTCTTTCCACTCAAGAAAATACTTTCAAGATTTGCATTCTACTCATCTCATGTCTCAGTAATAATTTATTCTTCAGTCTTGTGCAACAGGTCATTAACCTGCTTAACAACCCTAAATTGAGATGTTTTCCCTTTAGAGAAATGTAGTGAAAATCAAGTCGAGGAAATACCAAATCTTCCTTCCACTTCATTTTCTTTGATAGCTTAGGGGAATACATGAAGTAGGATTTTTTCTCTCACAGTGGCAAACAGTAGTTTAGCTATTAACCACACGGGATCTGGATTTGGGACCCTTACTATGTTTGTGTACAGTCTTATTATCTGCTGAGTGTAATTATATGCAGATCAGTATTATCTAATGACTGTGATCACAGGTGGGACATTTCAAGGCTATTTCAACTTCTGTTGCCATTGGACAGAAGGCAGAAAGTGTCACTGCAAAGTTATTTGTCCATCTCCATCTTTTCTTCCTAATCAGAAACAAGAGGAAAATCCTTGAGAGGATAATTCTGTTTCTTCATCCCCATCTCCTGCGTTTTACCTGCAGCATAACCCACGTGGTTGTTTAAGAGACAGACCATGGAAAGAAAGCAAAAGCCAGAGCTGTGCCTAAAAGCCTTGTGGCAGTTCAAAACCCCTCCTAGGTTTCGCCTCTCATTTGAATTGGTGCTTTATTAGAAGTTACTCTTCTCAAGACATGTGGAGATTTTCTATGGTTCCCTCGATGTGTTCAGTCTTGTTCTCACCTATATGGATGTTCTCTTCAAATTTATAACCTGGAGACAAAGGCCAAAAAAAGCTTTATAGCTGTAGAAGCAAATGTATTGCTTGTTTTTCTTGAAGTATTATAAAACTTCATCTCTGTGCCAGAGATGTTCACTGAAAGAGACATCAGCCAATATGGTGTTCCAGAATTAATTAAAGAGTTTGTCTGCCAGACATTCTTTAAGTCTGCTTTTTCTCATTTTATTTTTACTTTTTGGCATGTAATAGTATTTCCATACTTATTAAATCCTCACTGATAATTACATGCAAAAGAGCAATTAGCAGCAGACAATTTAGTGGCGAAGAATTTATAATGTGAACTGTTTGTCATTCAGAGTTGACTGAAAGTGATCACAACTTGTTTGCAGCCCATTGGACTTCTCAGTTGTAAGAGCAATGGGGGCCTATAAATAGAAGCAAAACTGCACCGAATGAAACTTCGTGGCAGTGATACTGTTCCAGAGGAGCTTCCAGCTGAGGTGGTCTCTGTTTCTCCAGCCTGTCTTTGTGTTAAACATGAAATCATACCTGCGTAGTAGACAGTTACCTAAATGGCATGTAGTATATCAGGTATTTCCTAAAATCAAAACTGAGTATCACTGCTCGTCACTGAGTGTTGAGTGACCTGCCCACATGCCGTCTCCTGTTCTTACTAGAAAATAGGCATGAGTTAGCATAAATTTTGTTTCTTAGTCAGAGAAACCCACCAGTGGCTGAGATCTATGGAGGTTTTCTATGCTTGTTTTCTCTGCTTCTTTTAGTAGAAACTTATCTGTCTGCAGGAACATCGTTTCTGCGTTCCAAAAATAATATTGCCATTTCAAGCACAGTCACTAGGCCAGAAATGCAGAACCCACATCAATCAGTTCCTATCTGTAAGAAGGAAAAGATTTGATGCTTAAGACAAAAAGTTCATCCTGAATGAGAAGCTCAGGGCAAGTACTTGAACAACTCTCTGATCATGGGCTCACAAGGAACCAGAATGTCTCGCTTTTTTGACAGTCCCTTCAGCTTGAAATGTTTCCGTCCACTTACATATGGACAAGAATATGCACAGGAACTACCATTTTAATAAGAATTATTGTCAACTTCCCCTGCCCCCTCTGATTTGAAAATCGTGCTGGGGAACCGAAAAGAAGGAGGCTGCCTGGAAAAGAGAAGACACCCCCCAGGCTTTGAGGCTTGATTTCTTTCTAATATTTGGATACTTTAGTCTGTGTTTTTTTGCCTTGTTTATGTTGGAGTCCTGCAAAGTCAGTTCTCCTGGGTAAACCTTGCTATCAATTGTCACTTTTTGGTCAGCCATCTCACCAAAAACTGTATAGAAATCTCAGTACATTTGTGACAGAAATTTAGTAATCTCAAAGAAATTTGGTACCAGTTTGTATTATAATAGCAGGAAAGAAAAGACTGACATAAGGGCCCAAGTTCAGAGATCCCTTGAAGATGGACAGGTAACGGAATATAGTCATGCCAGTTTTAACGTCCTTACTCCTCTAGAAAGCCACGCAGAGCTTAGCTGTCTGTGTCAACCTGAAGACTTGCAATGGCATAGTGCCCTTTCAAATACTGGTTTAAGGCTCATACAAAAGGGAGTCTGCTCTCTACTGATGAGTATTTCCTTTCTGATGCACCTGCTTTGTCTTTCCAACCAAGTATTGACCTAATCAAAACTCATTTAGCTTATGAGATCTGATAGCAGGTATGGTTTGGGATTTTTCAGAACTCAGCAGAAGAAAACATGTCCATTTTTTATTTTAAACATCCAACCCCGAGCAAGCATTTTGATTCATTATGAACAAGTACACTGATGTTTTTAATAGGAAAGCAGAGATGATCTGTTTTGAGGCTGTGGCATTTTTAGATTTATTTGCATGTGTAAGTACTTTTTCGATCTAACTGACATGACAGGAAATTCTTGTTTGCTTCACAGTTTAAGTGTAAGTATAATGAAAAGCATCCTCCAGCATTCATCACGAATGTACGCAACTGTGGCTCCGTAATGAGCTTTCCAGCCAAAATCAGGGAGCCTGGGAAATTTTTTGTACGGCTATATTTGTTGCATCGAAGCCCTGCAGTTTGTTGCCTACGTTGTTCTTACCAGTAGCTTTACAGCACCAGAAGAGGTTGTAGCCTCCACACCTGTGATCTATTGCAGAATGATAACTGCGGACACTTGTAATTCCTCTGAGGTCAATGTTCACTTTTAATTTGGCAGCCCTAAGTCAAAACAGAAAAAATTAGCAAGCCATTCAGACAAGTTTCTTCTAAAGAGAAAGGGTGTGTTTCTTTAATAAAAAGTGAAAGACAGCCATTCAGTAACACACTTAAAACATTTACACCTACACAGAGGCTAGCAAAGCATAGTTAGCGAGGCAATATTACTTATTTATATTATAATACTGCCTGCTACTCTGCTGGATGGAGGGTCTTATCCCTACCCTCGAAAACCAATTCAATCTACATATACAAAAAAGGCACAAAACTTTGCAGAAGAACAAAGAATCATTCTGGCATTGAGATGTTATTACTTCTCTGTCCTAGTCTGGGAAAAAAATTAGTATTTATGCTAGGTTGCAGGAGCCCATCTGGTGAGGGGGGGCAGCTACCAAACCTTTCCCCTCTTTAGTGGGGAGCTGTCTGTCCTTCCACAGAGCTTATTCTTCCCTGTCCGCCTGCCTGCGCATTAATAACAAGGGAGAGAAACCAATCAGTGATTGATACCAGCTTACGCTAAACAATGCCCCCTCCTGTTTCCAATAAACATGGCTGTTCAAATAGATTATAGTGTCTCAGAGCATTCGCTCCCCGCCTCCCCGCCCAGCCTGCCTTAGATATCCTTTAGCTGCTCCTTTGTGATGGTAATGAAACTAAACAGCATTTCAGAGCGGACTTTGATTAGCATGATAACCATGTAGTGGCTTGATGGCCAGCATGGAATGATTAGCTCGCTTTCCAGCACCAACAGCTTCGAAGAAAAGTTGTACAGCCTGTTAAACTGCATGTATGTATGCATGTGTATATATATGTATATGAATGTATAGGTATATATATGTATGTGTATGTGTTTGTGTTCACTTAATAGATACAGGTATAACTCCAGGTATCAGGAAAACCTGGCAAGGTCCCTTCATTGATATTCCCCATTAGAACAGTGTTTTCTTGATGCACAGGCTAATTGCACCAATTTGCCACAATTTGCCTGGGTAGTGCATACGCATTTAAACAGGGGACAGGAGGTGGGATTGCAGCAGAGCTCAGTAATTACTCATCATGTAGAGCATCGTCACATGCTGCTAGTCAAGCCCTTGGGTATCGCTGGAGATGGGACATCTGGAAATGGTGTGCAGCAGGAAGACTGCAGAAAACCCAGTGATCCGAGACCCGTGTAACAGTGTCAGCACGCACACCAAGGGCTGAAACTAAAATGCTATGGCACCACTAATACAGTCTTCCACATCAGATCATTTAGGGTGAGACCCTCAGCTGCAGCAGAGTCACATCTCTGAACAAAGACGCCCGAGTTTATCCTGAGAGCATGCCCCTTCCTGCCGTGTAATATTTATTCCTTCCTTCTGAAAAATAAATGGAAGACACAAGGTTATTTATGCACTGTAGTTATCTGACAAGAGTCATGGTTTTAAGAGGTTGTAACTACGTAATGTGATGGGATGAGCAGTAGCACATTGGCTATTTCACAGTAGTTCGACTTCGCGATACGTGACTGACTCCTCTGGTATCATACCTTTTTAAGTTTCAACTTTCAGTTTCCCCTTTTAAAATATTTGGAGCACGAACGTGAAGAATTGTCTTAAATGAAATATTGTTTCCTCTGGATTTCTTTTTTATAATGTTTATACATACTTTGGCAGCCCTTCAGGATGCTACATGTTAAGCAAATATATGACAAGTGACATCTTGGTAGTCTGCAAATACTTCAATGCTAGAACATGGAGCAGCTTCATGCCATCTATATTAGCAGTGTATGTGTCCTCAATCCAAGGTGAAAGTGAGACATTAGTAGGTACGTTACACAGGCAACACCAGATGAATTCAGCAGCATCATGAAGCTGATCACTATGATAAAAAGCAGTGTGTCATCTCTAAATGTACTTGGAACTGGGGTCTGTGGTTACTACAGAACATCAAAAAGCCTTACAAGCAGGTTTATCTGCTTTATCTGCAGAAATATAAACAGTGTGAATCCAATACACACTTTGCAAATGTTTTTTGATGTATTTCTTGTGTGACTGTTTTTACAAAATTCAGTAACTGGATATTAAAATAGCAGATAAAATTCAGTGTGGATAAATGTAATTCCAGGTACGTGGGGAAAAACAGTCTTAATTTCACAAATGTAACAGTGGGAGTTTCTAACTCGGGAGTTAGATCTAGGAGCTATAATATATGTGGTTTTAGGCAACTATTAGCTAAATACTCAAAGCAAGCCAACAGACTACAAGGAGTAATTTGGAATAGAGAAGGAAACAGGGAGTAGCCTAATGCTACATCCTAATGTGAATTACGGACGCAGAGGGCCCTGGGTTAACAGCTGCATGGGTCCGGGGAGGGGGCGAGTGGCTGGGGAGCAGCTCTGCAGGAAAGGACTGGGGCTCCTGGCTGACAGCAGGCAAAAACATGGGTCAGCTGCGTGCCGTGCCAGTGGGGAAGGCCACGAGCATGCTCAGCTGTGTCAATAGGAGCACCATGGCCAAGAGATTATCCCCCTTCACTCAGCACTCATTAGAGCACAGCTGGAATGCTGCGCCCACTTTTGGGCCCTACAATACAAGAAAGACATCGATAAACTGGAGTGAGTTCGGCGGAGGGCCACCATGATGGTCAGAGCTGGGGCACTTGCCCTTCAAGGAGATACTGAGGGACCAGGGCGTCTTCAGCCTGGGAAAGGGATGGCTCTGGTGAAATCTAGCAGCAGTACCTACTAACCAATACTAACTAACTAGTACCTACCAACCAGCACCAGTTCCTGCTGGTTAGGTTACTGAAAAGCTGGAGCCAGGGTCTTCCTGGCAGTGCATGGCAGGAAAACAAAGGACGATAACTATGAAGTGATACTGAGCTGAAGAGGCAGATCTGACTGGCTGTAAAGGAAAATACTTTCCTGATGAGACTAATGACATGTTGGAACAAGGAGGTTGTGTGGTCTCTGCCCACAGAGGTTTTCAATACCCAGCGGGTTAAAGCCCTGAGCAACCTGGCTTAACCTCGTAGCTGACCCTGCTGTGAGCAGGAGGTTGGACTAGAGACCTTCTGAGGTCCCTTCCAATCTGAATTACCCAGTGATCCTGTGTTTCACACAACGCATAGCTCAGCTGTACAACTCTGCAGCAGGATGCTGCAGACACTGTGGGTCAATGTAGGTTTCAGAAGCTGGACAGGATCACCAGATGAAATGCACTGATGTTTTGGGTCTGAATCCCGAACCCTTGGAGGCTGGGGAAGCGTTAACAAGAAATATTACTGTAGCTTTGCTGTAATCTCATGTTCTTCTTTGGGCAAGAGCTTATGGCCACAGTCAGAGATGGGTTACTGGGCTAGATGAACTGCCTGTCCATTTCCCAAACCACTACAGCTCTTTTGTGTTCTTGTTTCTATAAAATACGCCATTAGTGTGAGCTACTGCTTCAAACCTAAAATTTTGCGGAGCTTTTAATTACAGGGAAGTAAAGTTTTTAGAACGTCATCCCTACCCTTGGAAGGAATAGTACAATAATGACGCTTTTCAGAATTTTTTTTTTTGTCAATTTTCATGATGACAGTATTTGGGGGGAAATTGAAGATTGTAGCTTGTTGTAAGAAAGTACCAGAAATGTTGTAGAGCTCTATTTTTATTTAATTTTTTTGCTTTTTCAGAAGTTCAACAAGTTCATTGCAATCTGCCTTTCAAGGTCATCCATCTGAATCAATGATCTTCTTAGCTCCACCAGTTCTGATTTTTTGAATAAAATTGTAATTACCAGCCTTTTAAGCACCAGCTGTTCTGTTGAAACATGGTACTGGTGGTGTGCTCAGTCCTGGTGGAAAAATTTCTGTGAGCAGCAGCTCACAGAAGCCTCATAGCTGATTGCAAGAAGCATTTATGGTCACAGAATTAAAGGGGCCACAACCAGATCCTTTATAGATACAGCTGGCTCTTTCCTTTTGTGAATTACCCTGTTCAAACATGCATTTGAACCTCCACTGTACTCATTTCTTATAAAATAAGGAGAAAAAGGAGAGTACAATAAATACAGTATAATGTGCAAGGGAATAATCTGTTAGCTCGTCCACATGATGAGCCACATGATATCACCACACAGAAACAGAAATACTGGGGAAAATGTTTCTCTCTCGTTATTTAGCAGCACCCGTTGTTTAGCAGCGTGTACCATTTTTATCAACAGGATACCAAGGTTAACATTTAAGGTGAAGGTTACAATCTGCGTACAGTAGGATGCGGTGCTAGAGGAGAAATCCGTGATGAAAAGAGAAGCTGAAGAAGAGCGTTTCTAGCAGGATTTGCAGGAGAATTGAAGGGCTGATTGGCACAGGAAGTGGCATGGGAAAATAAAAGCAAGAGGTAGAATTTGTCTTGGCAGGAAAGTGATGTTCCATGATTAGAAACGCCTGCAGGCCAAAAAGAAAAAAAAAAACCTGGGCTGAGATTTTACATCGATTTTCCAACTGCTTTAAAACTGAGACCCTACACTGAGTATCTTCCTAAAGCACATACAATTTTAGCCGTAAAGAAGTTTTCTGTCATGTTCAGAGATGCCAGAGACCAGTGCTTATTTATCCTCTCAAATTGGGATCGTGGGAGCGTCTGGTGCAGATGGGTGGGATGAGAGGAGCAGTCGGGCGCTGGGGTGCGCCTGCCAGGTGCTGCAGCCCTGCCTCCCCTCCCTTCCCCTGAAAGATTTTCTTCTTTATGTATCATGTTATAGTATATTTTCCTTTTTTCTTCTATCTTTATAAGGAAGGAGGACAGTGGCAGTGTAGCAAGATGTCTGAGCAGCAGCTCCTGCCAGGTCAGCATGCTACCAGAGGGTACTTGGGCCTGGGGATGCAGGAGGGGGAACTTGTCGTGTCAGCCACAAAAGCTGAAGCATTGCAATAGTGCTGGCTGATTAGGCATTTCTATATTTTTCTCTGTTAATTACATGACCTTTTTCTCTCTCCAAAGCCAGGGAAGTGTCCACGCTGTCAGAAGTCTTTATGTACGAGGATACTCATCCCTCTGCAGTGTGCTATCAGGAATCGCGGTGTCTGGCAAGTCCCTGCTCCCTCTAAATCTGTCCCTTACACAACAGACCTGAAGCAATTTTCCCGTATTCAACATTCCTGCCAGTCACACCATTAACTCATAAGGTCCCTGTTCAAGAAGGTTTTATGCACATAACGACACATCTCTTTTTCTAATGATTGCACTTAGCATGCAATCATTATCCCTAATCCTGGCCTGAAGAAATATTTTTTCCTGAGTCAGAGGTAAGTGAATACCTGGAGTCAAAAGGCAATACGCAAGGAACAGTGAAGGAGTGCAAGACTATATTTTTTTCTTCTTTATTACATAGGAATTAATACAGAAAAAGAAAAAAGCAATATGTGTATATTTCAGTTAGAAATACTAGTACAGCTGAATGGCGCTAATGAGGTTATTTCTTTTGTGCCACCCTTGTCTATTCCTGATTGCAGATATTTGCTGTTGGAATTGTATTTTACTGCTTTTGTATACAGCACTTTGTGCCACAGTAGTTCTTGATCTCCTGCGGGATCTCTAGGGAATCCTACAGGACAGGTAATAATAAATGGTAACAGGTATGGAAGACTCCTGTTGCTTGTCATTAAGATATTTCTGAAAAGCAATGAGGGGAAATTCAGAAGGACCTCATGAATTAATAAAAAAAGACATATAGGCTATAGAGCTTAAATTATTTCATTTAAGGTAATATAAAGGACCGAGACTACATCTTTCTTTTCAGAGACGCTCATTTTGTCACTTCTTTGATATTTGTCCTTGCTTCAAACAGTATCTTTAGGGGTTGTATCATGATAACTGAGGTTGAACGGAGAGTGTTTTATTTTGAGACATGTAACTAGTGCCTCACATCTCCAGAAGCAGCCATTGCGAATAGTCTAAGCACTTCCAATTCCTACTTCCTGCTGTGCTGGGCTTCTGCTAGCCTACACGAAGTCATTTCATCTTAATATTTTGTTGAATTTGTGTGTTAGCAATGCATCAAAGTTGATATCTTAATGAAATGCAACAGTGAGATACAGTCATATCATTTGAAGGCCCTGTAAGAAAAAAATGGCAGTTTGCTCTACATAGAAAAGCAAGCTTGATATTTGTTCTTCTGAAAGTTGGAGGCTCCATCTCTGGAGTAGGTGAAATGCACAATATACATTTGACGTTATATGAATTTTAGAGCTAGTGATAGACATGCAATCCCAGTCAGTTGGCAGGGGTGCACAGAGCAGGCAGAGGCTGCTGCAGCCAAGTAAGCTTCCATATGCTGCCTTGTCTCAAAACTGATCTGGAAGTGGGCAGAAAATACTTTGTCGTACCGTGGCAAATTCTTGGCTCCACAGCCAAAAATGCTGCTGGGGTTTGTGACTAGCATCAAACGTGTGTTCCTAGCATTTTCTGCATGGATGCTGGGCTGAGAGCACCCAACCCATCCCGTACAGGTCACAAGGTGTTTTTTCGGGGCCAGCAGTCCTTGGCCACTGGTTGGAAGCAGGGAGAGCTCAAGGTGAAGGATCTCCGTATGCTGCTACCTGTGCTCTAGGCTATCCATCTTTTGTCAGAACACAAAGGTACAGAAAAAATAAAGACCCCAAAATGACAATGGATTTTTCATTAATTATTGCTAACAATGTCGTAGTTTTTCCTTAGTAAGTTATGATTTGTTTGTAGGAGTCCCCCTTTTTTTTTCTCTGTGAGATTATAATCTTAGAGAAGCAAAAATGTGTTCCTGTTGCCTTTTATGACAAAAGGTGATTACACAAGTACTATATGTTAATCCTCTCTTCTTGAACAGATTTCACACTTTTTTTACCCTCTGTTCCTGTTGGTTGGTTGTTATCTGAATGCATTTATCTCTGAAGATAGCTCTCCCAGAGATCCTGAAGAACTCTTTTCCTCCAGTCTCTTAGTTTATGTATTACTTACAGATTCAATACACAAAGCCCATTCTTAAATGCAATCTCTTAAGCTTGCAGAATGACTGATCAAGATGTTGGCTCAATTTCCTATCTGATCATTTAGTTGATAAGGTAAATCTTGAATCAGTCAGATTTTCCATGGTGGATCGATAAAGTGATGGAAGCTGAATACTGTATTTTCTCACCCGAAGATAACCAAGGAAAGGATAAGCATCACTTGGCATCTATTTTCATAGGTAGTTTAAACTTGGAAACTTGATTTTCATCAGCTATTAATAGCTATGAAAAATAACTGCATATCAGAATTACAGCATTTGTACTTACTCTGCCCTTGTGTAAATAGCTATGTGAAGTGCACAGGAGCAGAGTTGACCAAGTCACCAAGTCAGTGTGTTTTACTGGTAAATGATTTTGCATGAGATGATTGCCTACAAATGACTAACAAGTGAAAAACTCTGAACTAATGATAGAAATGAGCAGTAGAACTGATCTACCCTGAGAATCACATTTTTGCTTTTTCCTTTTAAAATGAATTTGATTTCATCTGTACCAATTAATTCCTCATTAGTGAGAAGACAACAGGAAAATTACTTTTGGAGGAACATAAAGGCAAAGCGAACCAAAAAAAAATCAAAAGGGAGCTAAATATAAAATATAAAATATATCCTTGGGTAAGATTATAGCTGTTCTCTTAATAGTAGGAACATGAGACAATTTCAAAGTTCCCTTCAACTCGTCGGAACTGAATGGTAATCAAATGAAAAGTGGCTTCCATCTTAGTATACCATTATTCTCCCTTAGTATAGAATATACCATCAATTACTGAAAATGCTATTGAAGCTGTGCATTAAATTCACTGAATATACTACATAACATGACTTTTGGAGAATATTTTTTATCACACTTGCCTAGTTTACACATTATTATTTCCCTTCTTCAAACATTTTACAAATGACCAAGACGTTCAGGGAACACCCACTCTTGCTTAACTTTTCACATTTTATTACAAAATGTCAGGAATCCTATGGATCATTGTGGATCCAAGTCCCTTTTGAAAACAAAAATTCTGTCCTGTTTTGAAAAAATAAAAAATACAACTTGCTGGAGCATTTTAATTAATTGTAATAATTGGAAAATGACTGAGTTGTTTTGCTGTTATAAAGATATTTGTTTGATGGTAAAAGACTTAATAATTAATTTTAAATGTTCTCACTGAAAACAAAAGTACCTAAACAAATACAGCATTCAGTCCATTGGATACTAATAAAGTTTGATTAGATGTAACCATCTCCTGCCATTTCCACTTCTCCTGCCTTCTGAAAGTGTGGCGTTATAAAAAACCAACTTGCCTTTTCATACAGGTATCAACTTCAGGAAATCAAAGATGTGTTTATGCAGTCTGAATTTCTGGGTAATTAAGGGTGCTTGAACTACTGACCACTCTGAAAGCCTCTGAGCTTCTTCCTTGGTAGATATTGCATCCTTGTTCTCTGTGACTTCTAATCTGAATTACTGTTATGTGCTATTAAATCCATCGAAGTTGGAAAAGTTGCCCATAGCTTTTCTTCATTGCATCTCTAAGTTACCAAGATTTATACCCCTACCAATCATCTCATGCATATTTGTTTTTGTTTACCTAGATGGCCAGTTTTCTTATATGCATCTTTATTCAGAAATTCCTATTAATTTAAAGGAAGCCATGAAATGACAGTATTTAGTTAAAGGATATGCACTACTGCTCGAATGCAAAAGTTATCATTCTGCCTTTAGGATGAATCAAAAAATTCCCTTTCCTGCATCCAGTCTTCTGGTGTGATGACCCAAATCTACACAAGACTGATAGTTCATATTATGAGCTTTACTACTAGAAAGGAAAAAACAATAGCCACTCTTATCATTTTTAGACCTTTGTGGAATTCTCTGTACCAAATGGAAAGAAAATGTCTTATCTGCTCAGAGACTGATGTGAGAAAAAGCAATATTGCCTAAGAATATATTATCTGGATAAAATACCTGCTTTCCAATAATGTGAGAAAAGGATGAGAGTGGCTATGATATCCACATGCCTGTAAAGCTCTGCATTTTGCCGATATCTTTATTTACACACCAAGCAGAAAGATGAATCTTCCAGTTTCTGAAAAAAGCGATGCTCTGAAAGTGGCTGAGAACTGGGTTTGGCACATTTTTTCGCATTGGTTTCTTAAATTAGTCCCAAAGTCTTACACTTGCTTGTTAGGCTTATAAATACATACTGCTTCCTTTTCTGCTCTGGCTGCTTTCCACAATATTGGCTGGCTTCAAAGGACGGGGAAGAGGAAGAAGCATGCTGACAATGCCTGTACTTTCTGTGAATCTCTTTCACTTATTGTAGCCTTTAGTTCATACAAATTTCAGCTCTGAGGCATTTGCTTGTACAGCCATCACATCACCCACAGTTTCTCCAGCTGCCCCAAATTCTTTCCAGCTCCAGCTCTATTTTAAGGTCCTGGTTGCACCACTTTTTCTGGATAAAGAGAAAGAAATGGAAATAAGTGTTTATTCACCAATGTCTTCTGGATTTAAACCAACTTAGCAGCTAAACCCCGCAGTTATCTGTTGGGGAAATAGTTGCCACATTTATTTAGTTCTGAAATGCCAAGCACCTTTCCTGTACTGGGGGCTTTAAGTGTTTCGTAAACAAGCAATTCAGGATTTGTGCACTTAATCCTTTTTGTCAATCTAGGCAATGCAGGCAGGCAGTGCAAGAGCCTGGAGAGCATTTCAGTTGGACTGCACAAGGAGGCTCAAGCGAGTGTCCCACACAGAATTACCTGGTGCTATCTGAGATGTAACTGAGGCATCCGCACCATGATGGTGGATATGAGGCAGGACCTATGGGAGACCCATGTCCTCCCAGAGCAGCAGTGGAAGGGCAGGAGGAATGTGCTAGTGCACCTCAGGTAGTACCAGCGACCTGTATGTAGCAGCTTCCTAGCCCTCTGCTCTGAAAGCAGCTGAATTTCCCTTTCGCAGGTGTCGGACTCCATGACTGTCATGAGCTTAGACACAAGGCTCACCTATGGACACTTACATGTAGGCATCTACCTTTAGGTTTTATAATCTGGAGCTGAATTTCTCCATGAGACTCATCATTGGGCCCTCAATTTTACCACTTTGCACCACACCAGGATTGCACCACCAGGTTCTGGAAACTTCCAGAATAGCTATCACAACAGGGCACTGCATTCAATAGAAAGGCTGGAAATATGCAGTCAAGGAGCCTAAATGTTCAGTGGGACTGGTTAGCCACTTTCGACTGTTCAGGTTTTTTTCGGCATCACTTCTCAGACCCTGCACCAAGTATAGGTTGCGGGATCCCAAGACTGGACCATTGTTCTTCAGTGACGGTTATCTAGATAGCAGGCAAACAAGTATATAACTGCTTGATGGGTAGGAAAACCGTGAATATAAAAATAAACTCTGTCACCCAATATGTTTAAAAGTGGGTGTCCTAGATTGAAAAGCATTGGAAAGTATATGTTGAATACCTTGAATAATATATGACAATATATTTACAGTTCCCTTTCACACAACTCGCTGTCAGAGAAGTTGGTAAGAAATAGCAGCAAGGCTCATCTTGTGACAAGACCAAGACTTCTGGCCATATTTACACCATCACTCCTAGACATCCAGACCAGCTTTGCTGGAGTTAACCTGATGAGGAAACACAAGAGTCTGTTGTGCAGAAACACGCGGAAGCTGTTCAGATCTACAAATGTATAGCTGCATTGGCATGGCACTGCCCTGAGCTAATATGTTCTGCAAACACATCTGAACTGTCCCGAGAAATTTGGCTGTCATGTCTAAGCACAAACAGATAGAGGAATTGCAGATGTGAGCCACCCCTCTTTTCTTCAGCTCCTCTGAGTCAGACTCTATTTAATAATACACATACTCAAGACAGACTTCATTGCTCTAGTGCCAAACTGTGCAAACTTTAACATATTCTCTGGTTGCTGAAGTCATTTTTAGACACAGATGTTTGCCGCCACTCTAATGTCTGGGTACGCAAAAGACTGATGAAATCACATTCACTCTTAACTACGCAATATATTTCATTAGTGTTTTAAATAATAAAATTTCTTTGCTACATCCAGATTTCTTCTTCTATTGTTAACTGATGTAGCGCTATTTCCAGGAAAGCTTTATCTCTCGGCAAAGACATGTGGGTTTTAAAATTCCTTACATTGTGTAGCAGACTTAACTGACATGGTCCATTTATTCCCCCTCCAGCACATTATCTCCAGGATGTAAAATGAATTATTACCTCTTCTCCAGTGTAACAATGCGTTATGCCTACCAGAAGACAAAAGACTTCTAGTCTATGTTCCCACAAAAGGTTCTTCCATGACATCTGGGTGTCTCTAATTATACTTACTTCACTAACTGGTCGTTCATATTGTTCTGATAGTGTTAAAATTATATATTAACATAAATCTTTATTGAACTTGTTCCCAAAAGACATTACAATCTGAGGGTGAAACTCATTCCCATGCAGTTCATTTGCCAGCCAAGAGAACGCAAATTTTACATGTGATTTATTGATGCATAGCCCAGCTGTTCAGTGTCTGCTTAGGAGATTTTCATCCTGGTTGCATAAACTCCAGGTAAAACCTTGCTGCTGTCTCACAGGAGTCCCATCAATTTTAAAAAAGTACTCTTTTAAGTGTGTTAAGTGTGTAAAGCTCATGGCATTTAAGTGAGAATGACTTTGCCCAGCCCTAAACTTGAACCATTTCTGATACAAAATACACCTGCTATTTAATATCTCAGAAATGCTGTAGAAAGTTTAAGATGAGATGTGAAAAATATCACATTCCTATGAAGCTGCAGTGGTGCAGTAGACAAGAAGCGTACAAGTATCCTCTCTGAAATTAAGACTCTATTATGCTAATTGGTAGTAAATATATACAAGTCTCTTCTAAACCCTTGCTGTGATCTGTTTCCCTAAGTGAGTCAGAAGAGAGACTTAAACCTATTGAATCAGCAACTGTGTTTCCAGTAGCATATGGGATTTCCCCCTTAAGTACCAATGCAGCCCAATCCTGCTTAGGTTGTGATAGCTGATTAGATCACAGCTTGAGGCTTACACAATAATTGCTATCAAGTTCATTATTTTACCTTATATTAAATGCACTACTGCTTTTCCACTATTCTCTCTCCCACTATTCAGTTCTTATCTTTCCAGTTAGGTGACAAAATAATCCAAAAGCCATCCAGCCAGAATGCCATGAAATCCCCATTCTTGCTTATTCTTTCAGGTTTCTGTTTTTGAAGGAGACAGAGGAGTGTTGGTTAACATATGGCTACCGTTTAGGTTAATACTTTTGTTTTGATGATGTTGCTAAAGTGGCTTAGCAGAACTTTTTCCAGTGCTTACAGTTGGTGCACCTATTGCACTAGCTATTGCGTAGGTTTATTTGTAAATAAGTGTACAGATTTTATATTAATCACATTATTGCATCTATTCAGTTAGAAGATCTATACACGTGTCTTGCAGCAGTCACTAAGAGTTTGGGAAGAGCGAACCTTGCCTGAGCCACGTACTGTCTATCTGTTTTGTCTGCCTACGCATCTGCTAGGTAGGCCTTGTTTTGTCATTTTTCTCCCATGCTCCTTTTTCCCCCATAATGTTGTTCCAAATGGGAGGTCTTTTACTGGCTTCACTCTTTTCAACTAACAAAACTCAAGGGAGAAAAAGTGAGAACAGCATTGTGGTTTTGGAGACGTGGTTGCCCAGAGAACTTGTGTATGCTCATCATTGGAAGCGTTCAAGGTCAGGTTGGACAGGGCTTTGAGCCACCTGGTCTGGTGGAAGGTGTCCCTGCTCATGGCAGGAGATTGGAACTGGGTGGTCTTTAAGGTCCCTTCCACCCCAAACCATTCTGTGATTGTATGATTTGACCTCAGTAAGAGCATTAACCGGTATTTTGCTCACCACTTTGTGAGCAAACAAATTCAATAAATACCCAAGCAGATAACTAAGGAAAGTTCTATCAGAGATTGCTTTCTGAACTAGCAGGATGGCACTAACAGTAATTTTTGTGAGAGGTTGCCCAGCAGCGAGAGGAACACGCAAACGAGCACACTGAGCGGAAGCAAAAGCTGCAATAGAGAAGGGAGCATTTCACACTGGGCTCAGAAGACAATTGCTTTTTAAATCAATAAAAAAAGACCCTACAGGATAGATGATTCATAGACAATTTTTATACAGCTGCCTCTTTATGCATGATACAATGAAAAATCTAGTCTGTGCAAAAGATCTAAAGTAGGAAACAGCATCTGTTGGAAAGAGCCTCCTCCTGCACTGGGCACACACCACACTCGCTTTCTTACTCAACGAATGCAAGAAACTACATCAGAAATTTTTTGCCTATTGCCTTTTGCTTGTGGACAAGAGCAGCCAGTCTTCCAGTTACACAGGGGCTCAGGCAGCGCCAGCCTGTGCCCCGCGAGCAGAGCTCCCAGGGACTCTGCGCGGGCTCCCACCTTCGGCTGAAGGCAGCGTGGTGGTGAGGGCTGCCGGACTGGCAGGAAGACCCCAGCCACTGGGCCGGCAGCTCCGGACACTTCTGCACACAGACAGCTTCCGTAGCTGCCGACATCCACCTGCAGCCCACCGCGCTGCGACCCCATCAGCATTTTAAATTCCTCCAAAAAGTCCACTGCTTCACAAACACTAACTTATTCTAATCTTTTTTCAAAAGCATTTCTACTGCCACTAAAACTATATGTCCTTCAAAATTTGGTTACCAAGACTGAGCTCCCATGGCACTTATGCCTGGACTTCAGATGGCAGAAGCTACGTTCCTCTTGCTTTCAGTAACAACAAAACCCCTTCCACTGTGCCTTTAAAAACACGAACATCAAGCAGTGTTTTAAATTCCACCAGGCTATAGGAATCATGCCTTAGACCACTCTTTCTGTACCATCTCAGACAGACAGATGGCAACATTAAAGCCAGATCTGATCTGGAAGACGAACAACTAAACTTCTCACACTAGCAGGTGTCGTAAGTATTAAGAGTAACTAGCAACGTATTTTTGTTGCTCCAGTTATTCTACATCTATGCTCTCAAAAAATATTAAGACTATTTCCTAATACTGAAACGCTTCAATTAGCCGAGTCTTAATGTTTTAGCTATTCAGGAGATATTCCCTCAGTCTATAATGAAAATCCATAAAAATTCTTATAAATAGATTTGGAATTAATTTCTTATTTGAGGTAATTTTTTTTTTTCCTTCCTAAAAGCAGATGATGAAAGCAACCACAACCATCAAGTACACGCTTCAACTAGATTTAACATACAACGTTCTCTTTCTTGGGAGGGGAGGGGGGAATGGAGAAGAAACACTGGTACAACTATCAGTACAGAACAAGCTGCTCCTACCTAGAGCAAGAGAGAAACTTGCAATAGTTACTTTCCAAAAGTACTAAACGCAGACTTTATCTGCAAATTGGTGTACTGGTAATCAGTTTGCAGAACTACACAAGCTTTTTCTGTTCTCCTTTAACACTTGAAAAAACTTAGAGAGAGATTTGAGGACTTTCTTAATCCCCGGGAACCAGCACATGGATTACTGGCAACCGGATCTAAGAGCAGCTGTGAAAACCAGTTAGAGAAAAGTTTACTCTTAGGCTAGGTCAGCAGAGCATGTGAGCGCAGCAATATTCGGGATGAACGTTCATTGTATTATTTTGCACTACAGCAGTCAACAGGGATTATTTTTCTGTGCAAGTCAGGTGCACACAATTTCTGTTAGCGCTGACACATGCCAGTGGGATTTAGCACGGCATTCCAAGCACTAAAATTCTTACTAAAGAGTCAAGTGGGTCCAGATTATTTACTGAGTCTGACCAGTTACAGTGTGTGGACACAGAACAACTGGAAACGAGACAAACAGTCGAGCAACCACAGAAGAAAAGCTTTGCAAGGTGACAAGCCCAAGAAGAAAGGTTAAACAGACTTTTTCTCCCTTATTGCTATCTCCCTTGTTAGCAATGTATGCTGTGAGAAGGGGTGAGTTTGAACTCCTGCCCTGTACAAGCTGAATGTGTAACAAGCTGCAAGGCAATTACAGTTCTGGATCATAAAATCATACGGAATTTATGTTCCTGGTTTACAATGGGAAACTATCTTTTGCTTATCAACTAGCTGGAGCTGCTCAGTATGCAATTTATATAGCCCAAGCGTCACTTGAATTGGGAAATATGGCTGTGCAAAGTTCTCATCATCTAAGTGTTACAAGAGAGCCTTCCCTTCAGATGAGTCTGCAAAGCAAACCTGTATACACACCTCTGAACAAGCCACGGGCACAGGCAAAAGTGCTAATGTCAGAAATGCCTACAGGACTGTTCAATGCTTGCAAGAGGTAGAGGCTGAATTTTACCTACACCAAATAAGAAAAATATTCCAAAGCCAGTGCCAGGATGAGGGGCTAGTTTACTTTGCCTCATTTTTTTCTTACTAGACTCTAAACACACTGGCTGTTGTGAAAGCTTGAGGTTTGGTTTTCTTGTTGTCTTCAGGAGTCAGTTCTCCAAATGCCTTCAGTGTTAAGCCACCACCATGGGGGTCTGTGACCAGTAATACCTTAGCTCAACAGGGCCTTGAGCAGGTCTTTTAACATTTCCCCAAAACACACACAACCACCCACAAATGGCATCTTTATAATTTATTTAAACACCTATGTACTTCCTGCACAGGTCACATTAATGTTTATTTCTTCAACAAAATAAAACTGCTTTCAAATGACACATCATGTATCAGATGAGATGATCTGCTCTGGGCAGAACATCAGGTTTCCAAGTGAAGCTTCAGTTTATGATCTATCAACAAGAATCAGCAGAATGAACATATTGGCAAATCTGGAGGTAAAGCTTAACAGTATATTAATTAAAAATGTTGATTATCTTATAAAAATAAGGACTGATAATCCCATCAATGGCTAAAGAAAATGACAGTTGCACATCTTTTGCAATAAACTGTGAACATTCATGCAATTTTTCCTACATTGTGTCACTAAAAAGAAATCCACACTCATTTTTAGTAAAGAAATTACCAATACTGATAAAGCTTACCTCTCGGAGTGTAGGTTTGCCTTTGAAAAACTCTGTGTTTTTGCTGCTTTTTGGTGGATTAAATCTTAAATTTAGAAAAGCACAGCCATTAGCAATAGCCTCTAAAGGAGCTGGCCCTTCATACGGAAATCCAAGACCAACAAACAGCTGAAAAATAGAAAAAAAATATTATCTTAACTTTTGTTCTTTACAAAAACTGATAGCTAACTTGAAATAAACAATAATGCATTCTAAGTGTACCAGCCTAAAAAAAAGGAACATTAAGAATAAAATGTGAGCAATTCAGCAGCTCGCCCCCTCCTACCCAAGCAGTAATGGAATGTCCTGTAAAACCTATTTGACAATAATCTTCTGTAAGGAGCTGAGGTGGTTTTTCCTGGAGCTGAGGCAAGAACAGACCCTTTCAATTATTTTTTTTGGAAAAAAAATGTCGTTTGCTGGTTTGACTGGTGTTGAAACGAAACCGCTGTGGCTCCCTCACCGGTACAGGTTTTAGCCCAGCAACCTCACTGAACAGCTACGCTACTGTTTGCCCCCTCTCCCCCACAGCAGCTAGCCCGCTCTTTGCCAGTGTGAACGTGCTCCTGCCCAGCTCATTAAGCCTTCTAATTAAAACGGTAGATGGCAGCAAACAGCAGCTGAAGACCCTGTATCCAAGCAGCAAGGGCTTGCATGGGATTAACATCGTTCAGCGGCTCCAAGGGAAAGTGAAGCAGGAAAAAGCATCGCAAAGCTATTCTTACACCAACCGAGACTACAGGTGCTCTAGAAAAGGCAACGTTTTTCTCCAATGTAAAGAAATTTAGTATTTTTTTCAGAGTTGTCTAGCTTTTATTTGGATCTTGACCCCTTTCCTGGCGCAACATAATTAAAAACCCTGCATTAAATATAGGATTCTTCATCTTTATTTGAATGTGTATAATGGGAGAATTGTAAGATCAGATTTGTAACAGCAATCTCTGAGCACTGCTGAATGACTTAATATGTGTGTGTGCGCGTGTGTGTGTATACATATAACGCTACTGCTCTTTGCAAGAAAATAAAGAGCAATCTTCACAGCTATTAGGATCACGTATTCAGGACGTACATATTCAAAGAGGTCAGATTACACTATTCTACATTACGTTTTCTGCAACACAGAAGTGGGTCCTAGTAACAGAAGATTCACAGCTGCAGGCCCTTTCTAGGAGCTGATCTTCACATTGGTGCATAAACCTGTGGTCAGTACTGTCGCGCACAGGCACTGCAGCAGCAATCCTCTCCGACCCATGGCAACAACGGTACAAACTCTGAGCTGTCTCATTTAAAAAAAAAAGTTAACACTTCTCAGCATAGTTGAGGACATACAATTTTCCCTGCATCGAGCTGAATATCGTTATTGCAGTTTTTTGGTTTAGAAAGTGGCCTACTTGCAAAAAGTTTCTCAGCTATCTCACAGATTTAAATCTTACAGGAAACTCTCCAGTGGCTGATAAAAAAAAAAAGATCTGAAAGACCATCTCCACTAAAGCTAGATTATCTAAATTTGGTTTTTATGTATGTCATAAGATTATTACCTTTCAGTCAAAAAAAATACACACTAAATATCATCTCAAAAGAGGCTTAATTTAAAAAAGGTAGTATCTTGAAAATAATTATTACAGACGTGAAACCATTTCATGCAATCTGCACGCATAATGTTATTTATTTGAACTACTCTTTAGTTCAGGCAGAAAACCAGCTGAGACACAGCAATTAAAGCCATCTGAAATACCAATTCTCCTATGATCCTGTGTTTGTCTGTTCTGTAGAGAATGCTGGTTTGTTTGCTTCGTTTTACACTTTTTTAATAAACCGCTGCTGTGCGCTGCTGAACCGTTCTGTGTCTGACTGGTCCGTTTATCTAGGAGGAAGGTCCATGGGGAAAGAAACATGGGTTTGTGTTTTGACAGCACAGAGCACACTGTCAACACTTAATCAATAATAAATAGCTCACCACCTGTTTCGCATCCATTTTCCACCCTTACCTCTAAGCAGCACCATACCTTTGAAGAAAGCAAGCAGGATGTGCCTGACAGCTCGCACGGTGCATGTGTGTGTGTGCTGCCTCTCGGCCTGCGGTTCCAGCCTGGCTCCCAGCCCTCCCAGCTCCTTCTTTCAACTCTCCCAAATCTTCCATCACTCTCCACCACACTGTCCTCATCAGATCAGCTGAAATGTCCACACTGAATCTAGGCCCTGCTCCTGAAAATTGCCCTTTATTAACTTTCCTTGGTTAGGGAGCTAGTATTTTTGTACGGTATAAAGAGCAACACTGAAGAATATCTTGATATCCTCAAGATTAAGTCACACTCATTAGGATTAAAAAAGCAAGCCTTAGAGAACACAGGTCATTTCTGTAACTCATTCTGACGATGCTCTAATTTGCTAATCCTTTGAATTACATGCAGCTTGTTATTTCCAGAAAGGCTAAAACAATTTGCCAAGGGACTTCCTAAAAGTACGCAACAAATGCTGCAAGTCACTAATTGAAAAATGTGAAAAAAAGAAAAGGGTAGAAACAACAGGCAACAATTCTCAGGTACCAGTGAAGCAAGCACCCATCCTCAGTACAGCTGAGGCTGTGTGGAGGACAAGGCTCCCTCCCACAAAACGGTAAAGATGTCCAACAGACTGTTTCCACTCTGTTGCGATATAAATGTGCACTGTTGCCTCCACCATGGAAGGTGCTGACCAGCGCTCTCAGGGTACTGTCTGACCGGCCGCTATGTCTGGTGACACAGTCCAGCGCGGAGAGGCACCTTCACCCTACAGCAGAAGATCTCTAATGCAAACCTCCAAATGTGACCGTGGTGGTAACGTAACCGTGGGTACATACGGTTGAGAAGTGTCAGCCCTGATCTGCTCTGTCAGCTGCAGCAGAATTGCTACGCAGAGTATAATTCCTTTACGCTTTACTGGTTGATTAGTGCTTGAAACCATTTCATTTTCTGTATGCGAGCATTTTTCTCACCTTTCAAATGGTTTTGAAAGCCAAAACCATTCTTTTTCATACAGTGCTTTAAGAGGGCACACGTCACAGCAGGCTCTGTGTGCTAACACCCCGTATCACGAGATGATTGCCAGGAGGAGTCTACACTATAAAAGTATCTCTAAAGCAGATAACAGCAAATAAATACAGATGTAAAATGATCATGGTAACAGTGGTGTGTACCTTTTTTTATTAAAACCATTTCCTTGTTTGCAAGTTCTGCTGTCCAGGTGTGTCTTGTGCCTATAGATCTGTATGAATCAAGAAAGGGGATTCATATCTGCAATCTCACTTGCCTGACTTGAGTAAAGCAGGTGTTGAAACCCCTAAGCAGGAATGCTTTGATTTTCGTCAGAAAGGCTCCGCAGGAACGTTTTCTGCTTTTGCGGTGAACTGAAACCCTGGTCTGGAACTTCAGGCTTTTGAGTTGGTCACCCAGCACCAGACCAGCCAAGACACCACTCTTCCCTGATTATCATGTAGGCAGTCCTTTCGTGGTGCAGTAGCTAAGCGGAAACTTCTCTGACTTGAAAAGTGCTTCACAACCACTCCCGTGAAAAAACAGTGGGTTTTTGTTTTATTTTTTGGAAACCACTGACTTTCAGTTGACGTTAGCAATTTAGTTGTGGAATTTACGGCACTAGATCAGACTATTATTAAAATAAGTACCTGAACAGTCTTTCTAAATTATAGTCAAAAGCACAAAATAAGGAGTGAATATTTTACTTGACTGACTGTAATTCTGACTAGCTGAATATTTAAAAGAAAAATCTCACATTCCATGGACTAAATGCTATATTTCCATAAACAGGAGTGTTTATCTTCTCCTCTCCCCTTTCTAACATTCCTGCACTTTATCTAATTTATTCTGTTGGGTTGGTAGGTTTATCAGCACTTTTGATGCCTCCTTACTGAACTTATATATTCTCTTCTGAACTACAGAAAGAGAAGTGTAGCAAAGGCTGTTGTTAACTATCTTCATTTGTTTTTCTCATGAATACAAAATACTTCCTAGAAAAGTCTATCCTTTTGTGATTGAAACAACTTTTGAATGGAATCACTAGTTAAATACCTTTTCAGCTGACGTTGTGAAGCATGTGTAAGTAAAAAAAATACAACTTCATAAAAGGCAATATAAAAAAAAAAGTTTGCTTTCCTACTTCTGCTTATCTAACCTTGCAACAGGACTTTTCCCAAACTGTCTAAACGGAGCGTCACTCCTACTTATATTAATCACCATTCAGAAACCATAAATTCCACTTAGTAGAAGAATTAGGATTCCCTCAAAAATTCACAGTGACTCAAAGTAAAAAGTTGCATCTGAAACTTTCTCGAAAGGAGAAATATTTCTCAAGAATTCAGTACTGGTTCTTCCAAGAGAGTCTGGTCCAACTCCCCCAGCTGCCCGCTTGGCAAGAAGCCCCGTAAGTTGGCAGAAGGGCTGCCAGCTCGCCTATCCTATTTTCCTCTGACGTGATGAATGGCTTTACATCTTCTCATTAGCAACTGTTGACATGTCTCGTTTTTGTCATGCACTACACAGCTGAACTAGACATGATGAATCTCAAACAGCCCCCCTCCTGCTTGGAAAACGCACTTCTCCTGAAACGCGCTGCTTTATAATGCACACCAGACGGAAACGGCAGCTGCGTGCTCCTGAGAAAGCATGTGTCCTACACCAACCAGCGCAGAGAGACCAAGTACACTTTGGGAATGCAAAGCTCTGATCAAGAACCGTGACTGAGCCGTCACCTACCGGTATTTTGCTGTCTGAGGGCAAAATGAAGCAGTGCAACGTAAACTGACACTTCTGAGTACACTAAACTGTGTGATTTATTACATTATTATTTAACTCTGACTTTCTGAAAACTACATCATTCGTCAGCTGACCTAACAAAAACTTGCTAACACAATACTGAAATCACAAGCAATGAAACACAATCCTTGCCCTTAGGTCTGAAAACATGTTTAGAAAAAGAAAAATCTGAAAGTTTCTGGAAACTTAAAGACAACGTTTGCTGCCTGGAGACAGCAACCAGCAGGCCTAGATGGTTCAAGTGAGCATTGTACCCACAGATATTACCGTGCCTGACTTACAGCTCCGGTTATTCATGTACTTTCAGCACACTGACTGTCTAGCGACAAAACCCCATAACTAAATTCATTATGGGGCTCTGGTCACGTTGCCTAGTGCTTAAAGTGATTATGATTAAAAAGTGTCCTTGAACATCGCTGGGTGCATGGGCACACATACACAAGGCTCCTCAGGGCACAAAGCTCCCATTCAAGTCAGCTCAGTTTTTGTGCAAAACCTGCACTTCTTTTAGCAATTCAATCCATAATCCATTTGGTTTAAACACAATTGACCCACACACGCAGCAGATGGCCAGTAGAGACAGGTGAGTGGTATTTTATGCTACGCTATGTTAAAGTATTGTCTCTTAAAGGATATCAAAATCTCAAACTGCGAATGTACAAGCAACAAGAAGACTCAGAGCAAGCACGTCTGTAGATCTGCACTGAGAGGCAACCATCTGCTAAGGCAGAACAGCCAGTGTACCTATGACGTGCAAAGCATCAGCTAGCAAAAAAAAAACCCCACAAAAACCAACTCAAAAATCCACCTCCAGTGGAAAAAGTCCAAACAAACTAGATGGTAAGTCTCAATTTCCACTTTCAATCTCAGGATGCGGCCGTTTCACTTTTTCTGTTAAACTAGACATATTGGAACAAGGAAGTATTAGACAGGAATAACCAAAAATTCACGATGCAGTAAGCCATATTTCATTTCATTTTGTTACAGCATCAAAAATGCACTGCACTCCCATTTGCCTGACATTAATAAGTATTAGGAGAAGCAGATGCACTCTTAACTGCTTATCATCAGCGCAAAGTTTTGTTATCCTGGCTGCATCATAAATAAATAATTTCCTTAAAAGGAAAACAGCTTTTGTCGTTTTCAAATCTGCTCACAAAAGTTCAGGCAAGCTGTGTGAAAATATTGTGTGCAGACTTTAAAAAAAAAA